>Ga0256406_1001845_pt1 | contig 32423 bp, 28 predicted proteins | sample RumenRJG_03DNA_FD_185986 | JGI IMG/M metagenome (GOLD analysis project Ga0256406, IMG submission 185986) | Bovine rumen microbial communities from Lethbridge, Alberta, Canada - RJG_03 | ecosystem: Host-associated > Mammals > Digestive system > Stomach > Rumen | place: Canada: Alberta | collected... | reverse complement strand
GACCGATGGTTTTTCAACAAGCTACGCTTGTTGAGCGACTCATTTTCCACGTTTTCTCCGCTCCATGCTCTTGAGCACCCTCTGGTTGATCTTCTTCCCCTTCTTCGAGAGTTTCCTGGCGCTTAGCTTGCGGAACTCTTCCGGCTCGAGGCTTTCCGGAGCCTTCCAGAACTTGTTCAGGCTGCCCGTCTGGAAGAAGCGGAACAGCTTGGCGAGGTTCAGTCCGAGGAAATACAGCATCACTTCCGCCGACACCTTCTCCTTTTTCTTTTACCGTGAAAACGGAAACAGAGGATGTTACTCCTCTTTCCCGCGGTACTCGTGCTGGACCAGATCTATCCAGGAAATGGTCTCTTCCGGATTTTCCAGATAATGCACGATCTTCCATTTCTTCTTTCCGTCGCTGCCTTTATACTGCACGAAAAGGCGCGAATAAATCTTGATCCCGATTCCGGCAATCGTCAGTTCGAATCCGGACAGGCGAAAATACGAGACGATCGAGTCCATGTCCAGAATCAGGTCCGCACCGGTGAAATCCCGGAAGGCCACTTTTTTCTTCTCCGGGTCGAGATAGACCGCGGACATGCCTTCTTCGGCGTTGAACTTCTTGCAGCGGACCGCCCTCTGGATCAGATAGACCGCCAGGGAAATTCCCAGCACGAGGAAGACCGCTTCGAGCGCGATAAACCATCCGTTCAGTCCGACAATCTGCCCGTTTTCGTCCCGCTTCAAAAACATGTTCAGGAACGAGAATCCCAGGGCGATCACCACGAGGCTCGTCAGAAGCGGGATCAGATACGTGTCCTTGATCCCCATGATCTGTCTCCGTCCGATGACGATGCCTTTAAAAAGTTCTTTCTTACCTTTTTCCCCGTTGACGTCCTTCAGCTCGACGCTCAAGGCCCGGTCGTACAGGTTCCACGGTTCCGGAGTGTATTCGGTTAAAGGCGTTTTCGCCTTCTTTTCATTCTGTCCGTGCATGTCCCCCTCCTTCTTTCTTTGTTATCAGGATAGCATTTCTCTGCAGAACCGGACGTTTTTCGAATCTGGTTTTCGTCAAAAGAAATGGAAACCTTCCGGAATTTCTTCTTCAAAAGGTTTCCCCGTTTAAGAAAAGGCGGATTCACAGAGAATCCGCCGGATACAGATTGGATAAATCGGAAGGGTCAGACGCCCGAATACGCGGAGAAGCCTCCATCGATCGGAAGGACGACGCCCGTGATGAACGAAGACGCCTTGTCCGAGACAAAGAACAGGAATCCGCCGACGAGCTCCTCGAGCTTTCCGAAGCGTTCCATCGGAGTGTTCCGCAGGATCTTCGCCGTACGGGCGGTCGGAGTTCCGTCCGGGTTGTAGAGCAGAGCCTGGTTCTGGGCGGTGACTAAGAAGCCGGGAGCGACCGCGTTGACACGGATGTTCATCTTGGAGAAGTAGACCGCGAGCCACTTGGTCAGGTTCGAGACGCCGGCCTTCGCGGCGGAGTACGCCGGGATCTTGGTGAGCGGGGTGAACGCGTTCATCGAAGAGATGTTGATAATGTTGCCCTTCTTCGCCTTGATCATGTCGGCGGCGAACACCTGGGTCGGAAGCAGCGTTCCGAGGATGTTCAGGTTGAAGACGAACTGGATGCCCGAATCTTCGAGCCCGAAGAAGGACTTGGTTCCTTCGTCGAGATCGTGTTCGGAAGCGAACTCGTTATCGGTCGTCGCGCGCGGATTGTTTCCGCCGGCGCCGTTGATGAGGATGTCGCACGGTCCGAAATCGTTCAGGATGCGCTTGTGGGTCTCTTCGAGGCCGGCGCGGTCGAGAACGTTGCAGCCGTAGCCTTTGGCGATGTAGCCTTCCTTAACGATCTCGTCGGCCTTTTCCTGGGCCTTCTCTTCGCGTAAGTCGAGCAGGGCGACCTTCGCTCCGCAGGCGGCCAGAGCGCTGGCCAGCGTGGAGCAGATGAATCCGCCCGCTCCGGTGACGACGGCGACCTTTCCTTTCAGATCGACATCAAACGGCAATTCTTCCTTTTTCATGATGTTTTTCCTCTTTTCCTTTTATTTCTTCGAACGGAGGTTTCTCTCCGCCATTTCGAACAGACCATTGATGTACGTGCAGCCCAGGGCGCGATCGTATAAGCCGTAACCCGGTTTCTGGTCTTCGCCCCAAATGTTTCTCCCGTGGTCCGGACGGACGTAGCCGTCAAAGCCGTTTTCGACGAGCGCCTCGACGATTCCGCCCATATCGAGCGAACCCTGGCAGGTCTCGTTGCCGGCTTCGATGAACGAACCTTCGTCGTCGAGCCACTTGACGTTGCGCAGATGCGCGAAGTGGATTCTGCCTTCTTTGGCGTACTTGGCCGCCATCTTCACGACGTCGTTCTTCTTACTTTCTCCTAAGGAACCGACGCAGAGGGTGAGGCCGTTGCGTTTCGACGGGACGGCCGCGAACAGGCGGTCGAGGTCCTCTTCGGTCGAGACGATGCGCGGCAGACCGAACACGTCCCACGGCGGATCGTCCGGATGCACCGCCATGTTGACGTCGCATTCCTCGCAGACCGGAATGATTTTCTTTAAGAAGTAGACGAAGTTATGGAATAAGTCCTCGTGCGAGACCGACTTGTACTCGTTCAGGAGTCCCTGCAGTTCGTCCGGGGAATAGGATTCGTCCCAGCCCGGAAGATGCAGGTTCTTCGGATCGATCTTCGCGAAGTCCGCGGCCGAATACGAGAGGGCGGTCGAACCATCGGGATTCTTCGTGCGCAGTTCGGTGCGCAGCCAGTCGAAGACCGGCATGAAGTTGTAGCAGACGCACTTGACGCCGTATTTGGCGACGGTGCGGATGTTCTGAATGTAGACGTCGATATAGTGGTCGCGGGTCGGCTTTCCGAGCTTGATGTCCTCGACAACCGGGATCGACTCGATGACTTCCATCGCGAGTCCGTTCCGATCGCAGAGTTCCTTTAATCTCTTCACGGATTCTTCCGGCCAGACTTCCCCGGCCTTGACGTCGTAGACCGACGTGACGACTCCGGACATGTTCGGAATCTGGCGGATGAAGCCTAACGGGATCGAATCTTTTTCGCCATACCAGCGGAATGTCAGTTTCATGAAAGATTTCTCCTTTCCGTACGGCTTCAGTATAAAAGGGCTTTCCGCTCCGTTAAATTGCATGTCTGACGAAACGGATTGCACTTTCTTCTTTCCCGGAGGAAAACACAATCGGCGGAGCCGGAAAACCAAAGAATGCAAACCTTTAGAAAGAGTTCCGCAATCCAATGAAAGCCCTTTATCCTCTATAGTAGAGTACAGAAGTATAAGAAAAAGGAGATATAGCCATGAGAACCATTTATCCGCTCAACGAGAACTGGAAGTTCGTTAAGAAGGAAGAAAGCCTGGATTCGGCGAGGAAGGAAGAAGGGGAAAACGTCACTGTCCCGTTCACCTGGAACGCGAAGGACGGGCAGGACGGAAAAAACGACTACGTCCGCGGCGCCTTCTGGTTCCTGAAGGAAACCGAGCGTCCGGAACTGAAGGAAGGCCAGGAACTCTGGCTCGAATTCAAGGGCGTGAACTCCTCTGCGGAAGTCTATGTGAACTCGAAGAAGGTCGGCGCCCACGACGGCGGCTACAGCGCCTTCCGTTTCAACGTCACTTCCGAAATGAAGGAAGGGATGAACGAGATTGCGGTCCTCGTCGACAATAAGCCGAACGAACGGGTCTATCCGCAGACGGCGGATTTCACCTTCTACGGAGGCATCTACCGCGACGTGAACCTCATCCGGGTCGAGAAAAACCATTTCGAACTGGGCTATTTCGGAACTCCGGGCATCAAATGCGATACGTCCGTAGAAGGAAAGGACGGCGTCCTCACCGTTTCGGCGTGGGAAAAGCTTCCGGAAAATACGGAAATCTCCGTTTTCAATAAAGACGGGAACAAGGTCGCTTCCGGAAAAGGAAACGAAAAGATTGTCATTCAAGACGTCCACCTCTGGAACGGGGTCAAAGATCCGTACTTATACGAAGTGAAGGCGCAGGCGCGCGACGGGGAGAATGTCTCCGACGAAGTCGATGCGAAGATCGGCTTCCGCTCCTTCGAAGTGAATCCGAGAAAGGGATTCTATCTCAACGGGAAGGCTTATCCTCTCCACGGCGTCGCCAAGCATCAGGACCGCCTCGGAGTCGGGAACGCCGTCACGAAGGACATGATGAAGGAAGACGCCCTTCTGATCCGGGAAGTCGGGGCGACCACGGTCCGTCTGGCCCATTACCAGCACGACGACTACACGTATTCGTGCATGGACGAGCTCGGCATCGTCGTCTGGAGCGAAATCCCGTACATTTCCCGCCACATGCAGGACGGGCGCGACAACGCAATCTCCCAGATGAAGGAACTGATCGTCCAGACGTACAACCATCCTTCGATCGTCTGCCGCGGGCTCTCGAACGAAATCACGATGAAGCCGTCCAAAGGCAAGACCAAGGCCCATAAAGAACTGAAGGCGCTCGTGAAAAAGATGGATCCGTCCCGCTTCACGGTCATGGCGAACTTCGCGATGATGATGGCCTGCAATCCGTTCTGCCACCTGCCGGACGCGACGAGCATGAACTTCTACCACGGCTGGTACACGCCGTTCACCTGGCTCAACGGTTTCCGTCTCTCGTTCTTCCACCTGCTCTTCCCGCATAAGCCCCTCGGTTTCTCCGAATACGGAGCCGACGGCATGCCGAACCTGCATTCGGAACATCCCAAACGCGGTGACGACACGGAGGAATACCAGTATCTCTGCCTCTACAAGATTTATAAATCCCTCGAAAAGCGTCCTTATTTATGGGCGACCCACCTGTGGAACATGTTCGACTTCGGAGCCGACGGCCGCAACGTCGGCGGCGTCCCGGGCCAGAACCACAAGGGTCTGATCACTTTCGACCGCAAGACGAAGAAAGACTCTTTCTACCTCTATAAAGGATTCTGGTCCGACGAGCCGTTCGTCCACATCGCGTCCAAGCGTTTTAAAAACCGCTGCGCCGACTCGATCATGATCTACGTCATGAGCAACCAGGACGAAGTCGAGCTTTTCGTCAACGGAAAGTCCGCCGGGGTTCAGAAAGGGCACAAGGTCCTCTTCGGATTCAAAGTCCCTCTCACCGGGGATCTGAAAGTCGAAGCCCGTTCGGGAGACTGCCTCGATTCCGCCGAATTCCGCAAGGTTTCCTCGCCGGATCCGTCTTATAAGCTCTCTACGAAGTCCAACAACGCCTCCTGGGAAAAGTAAGTCTTTCCTCGGTTTTTCTGAAAAAATCTTGTTTTTTCAGAAATTGTTAGCGTGCTTTGGTTTTTTCTATTTTTTGATAGTACACTAGTGTTGTCTAAGGTAGTTCTCCCTAACGAGTGACGGAAAGGCTGAAAAGAAAAAAATGGACAAGACGTTTTCTGCCACAGGGGTCTCGGTCGTCACCGACGCGATCGCGCTGATCCTTCTGGTGTTCACCCTGATCAATTCCCATGGCAAACGGAAAATCGCCTCGCGGGACTGGCTGATTCTCCGCGCCATGTTCTACGTCATCATGATTCTCTGCGTGGCCGATCCGTTCACGTTCTATTTAAACAAGGTTTCGTTCGCGGGCGCGTACGCTGTCGATCTGATTCTGAACAGCATCCTCTTCTGGGGAATCTCGACGTTCGCCGGCCTCTGGGCCCAGTTCGTCTATCTCCGCGCGTACGGGGAGGAACATTATCTCTCGCACCGGCATATCCTGATCTATATTTCCCTGCTTTCGTTCGCCATGGATCTCCTGATCTTCGCAAATTTATTTTATCCGGTCATTTTCCGCATCGATCCGGAAACGCTGGAATATCAGAGAGTTCTGCCCGGATTCATCGCGATCTACGCCGGATGCTACGCGTACATGGGCGCGGGCGTTTTCGTATCGAACAGAAAGAAGACCAAGAGAGGGCAGTATCTTTTAGGCACGGCAATCTTCTTCGTCTTGCCGCTGTTCTGCGCGGGAATCATCCAGTTCTTCTTCGAAGGGCTGTCCCTTGTGCAGATCGGAGCGGCCATCTCCTTAATCACCGCCTACTTCTACATCCAGGACGAGCGTTCGTTCCTCGATCCTCTCTCGGGCGTGTTCAACCACCTCTACATGAACCAGTTCCTCCGCAAGAACCTCCGCGAAGGCAGGGAACAGCTCGGCGGAATCATGATCGACATCGACCGGTTCAAATCCATCAACGACCGCTTCGGGCATCTCGAAGGGGATAAGGCCATTTCCGAAACCGGAGAGCTTTTAAGAAGCGCGACCCAGTGGAACGAGATCTGCTTCCGTTTCGCCGGGGACGAGTTCTGCGTCCTCACGACCGGGCACAGCGAGGAAGAAGTGAAAGAACTGATCGCCCGGCTCGACAAAGCCCTTCAGGAATATAACGCGAAGAAAGAAAAGCCGTACGCGCTTTCTTTCTCGATGGGCTACACCATGGGCGTCAAAGGCGACACGGTCGACTCGTTCATTTCCCGCATGGATCAGGAAATGTACAAAGTGAAGAAAGCCCGGAAACAGGAAGAGGCGGATCCGCGCTGATTCCGTCTGTGTTTTAACGGAAATCCCGTTTTATGAACGATAAGAAACCGGTATTCGATTCGTATCTCGATAAAAAGGAATATCTGCCTCTCTGGATTGGGAGCAAGAAGCTTCCTTTATGCATGTATTTAGCGTGCTCCGTCCTCTTCCTTGTCTCGGCGATCCTGTTCGTGATGCAGATCGATTTTGAAACATCCTCTTTCCGCTCTTCCCTCTGGATCCTCTATCTGGTCCTCTGTGTCATCTCATTGGCCGGCATGGGATTCGGGGCGTACATCTATTTCGAAAGAGGCGGGGTCTTCGTCCGCGGGACCGTACGGATCTATCAGGACGGGGATGTGCTGAAGATCGAGTTCTCCGATAAGAACGTCCGTTCGAAGAAAGTGATGCAGGTCAGAGTCAAAAGGCATGTGAAAAACCACCTCTATCTCGAGGAAAGCAAGAGGAACTACGTGTTCCTTCCTATCGAAGCGGAGAAAAGCCTCCTTCCCTTCGTCCGTAAAGAGGACTGACCGGTCCGAATTTGCCGCAAGCAAAAAGTCCGGATTCCGTGAGGGTGTCCGGGCTTTTTTCCTTTGAATGAAATTTAATCTTTCTTATCCGGATGAAGGAGGTAGTTCAGGCTCTCGTCCACGCGCATCTCGGCGTGCTCCTCCTCGGCCTTTCGGACGCTTTTTTCCTCGAGCTTCAGATCCTTGATCCTCTGTTCGGTCTTCTTCCCTTCCTCTTCGTATTCGTCGAGGAAGTTCACTTCCGTTCCGTCCTTCTTATAACCCAAGACCATGTTGAGATTGACGTTATACGCGGCGCGGAAGATGTTCTTCTCGACCATCGGGGAGTACGTCTCCTTCAGTTCCCGGATGAGCTTCTTCGTATTCGCGCGCTGGCTGTCGGTGCGTTCGGTCGCGACGTTCTCGGTGAAACGGCAGGCGCACTGGATGAAACGGAGATGATTGTAATCCCTCCAGGCGATGATGTCCTCTTCCCTGACCAGATAGAGAGGACGGATGATTTCCATTCCCGAATAGTGGTCCGAATGGAGTTTCGGGAGCATCGTCTGGAACGAGCCGGCGTTGAGCATGTTCATCAGGGTCGTGACGATCACGTCGTCGTAATGGTGTCCCAAGGCGATCTTGTTGCAGCCCCAGCTCTTCGCGATGCGGTACAGGGCTCCCCTTCTCATCTTGGCGCAGAGGTAGCAGGGCTTGACGTCGGTGGAATTGGCAATGCTGAAGATGTCCGTCGAAACAATCGTCGCCGGAATCTTCAAAGTCTTCAGGTTTTCCTTGATGACTTCGAGGTTCAGATCGTTGTATCCCGGATTCATCACGAGGTACTTCACTTCGAACGGGAACGCCGTGTAGGCCAGAAGATGCTTGAATAGGAGCGCGAGCAGCATCGAGTCCTTCCCGCCGGAGATGCAGACGCAGATGCGGTCTCCCGGCTGAACGAGCTGATAAATGGATAAAGCTTTTAAGAACTTCCTCCAGATGGGGAAATTGAATTCGGTCACGAGGCTGCGTTCGATCTGTTCGTTCCGCGGCATGCTTTCGATCTTCCGTTCGTGTTTCGTCTTTTTCTTTTCTTCGTCCATATTGTTTGAAATCCCGTCCTTATTCCGCCTAAGCGGACAACAGCGATATTGTAGCATAGTTCCTTTTCCGCCCTTCGCGGAAAGAAGGCCTGTTTTCCCGAAAAAACGAACAGGCGCGCCGGTTTCGGGATAGAATAGATAAGTATTCCAAGGAGGATTCGGCCATGGGCTTAAAAGAAAAGATTCGCGAGCATTTCGACGACCCGCAGGAAATCTGCGCGGCCGGGTTCTCGTTATTCGACATCTTCCACATCGTGTTCGCTATCGTCTTCATCTCGATGGCGGCGGTCAGCCGGGAAGGGGACTATCTTTCGGAAATCTCCTTCGAATCGATCGAGCTGATTTTCGCCTGCCTACTGATCGCGTTCATCTCGTCGCTGGCGGAGAACGCAGAATGGTACAAGGAGGAGAACAGGCACTACACCTACGCCTGGCTCGTCTGCTCGGCTTCCCTGCTCACGCCGGAAGTCATCGATATCCCCCGGTTATTAAGCGCGGAACTGACCGGGCACGCCCCGTACACCCTGACGGCGTTCTCCCTCGTCTTGACCGCGTTCGTCCTGCTCTGCGTCTCCCTACACGTGAAAAAGTCCTCGAAGGCCTGGCCGGTCCTGAACTACTCGGTCTTCGTCCTGATCTTCCTTTCGGTCGTCTTCAAGATCGTCTCGAACCCCCTGAAGGAAGAAGGCGTCGAGCGCGTCCTCGAATGCATCGCGGCGCTGGCTCCGCTATTCCCGATCGCGAGCTCGGTCTATCTCGTCGCGTCCCTCAAAAAGCAGAACAGGGCGTAAGCCAGCCTTGAAAGGTATTGCAAAAACAACTTGTAAACATTGCAAAAATAACTTATCATAAAGATAAGAAGGCAATGTTCGATCATGTTTCAATTCAAGTATAAGGATATCGACTTCTCCCACAAGCTAGACCGCGCTTCCTCGCCCCAAGACGAATACTGGAAGCACATGCATCCGTTCAACGAAATCGTCTTTTTCGTGAAAGGAGCGGCCGAATACACGGTCGAAGCCCAGACCCAGAAGCTGCAGAAGGGGTCCTTGGTCTTCATCCGCTCGGGCAAGTTCCATTTCGCGACGGTCGACAAGGGTCAGGATTACGAGCGGTACGTCCTGAAGTTCCCCGATTCGGCCATCCCTCCGTATTTAAAGGAAAAGTTCGACGAGATCAGCCCGTTCTTCACCAGCGGCTACGCCTACGACTATCTTTTCGACGAACTCGACAGCGACTTCGAGCTGATGAACGTTTCCGAGGAAGACATCAGGACCCTGTTCCTCTGCATCCTCGTGAAGCTGCTCGTCATCCTTTCCCACCAGCAGGAAAAAGCCGAGTTCGACACCGATCCGGTCTCGAACCAGATCCTGCTCTACGTCAACCAGCACATCAAGGACGATCTGAGCCTCTCGTCCATCGCCGCGGCCCTCAATTATTCCCAGTCGTATCTGGCGAACCTGTTCAAGAAGAAGATGCACTCTTCCCTGATGCAGTACATCCGCTACCGGAAGTGCATCCTGGCCTACAAGATGGTTTCCGCCGGGGAGAAACCGCAGACGGTCGCTTCGAACCTCGGATTCAAGGAATATTCCACCTTCTTCCGCGCCTACAAGAGCATCATCGGGGTCGCCCCGAGCGACACGGAGAAGGCCAATCCAGTCGATCTGAAGGAACGCTAAAGAATAAAGCGAACCGGGGCCGGGAGAAAACTCCTGGTTCCTTTTGTATTCCTTAAACCTTCGGATTGCAAAAACGTTCGCCGTTCATGGCAAAAAAGAGACCATTTGCGGCAGACTGTTCCCTATGGAAAATGAAAGCGGTTATAATCGGCATAGAGTTCGGTCTATTTTTTGATTAATCTTAGACCAATCTAGAAAGAAGGATTTCTCCAATGGCTGAAACAGCAGAGGTCAAAGAGAAGAAGAGCATCTTCGAAAGCCCGCTTCTCTCGACCAAAATCAAGTCCGCGAATGTCAAGCTCATTCCGGAAGTCGGCTTCGGTTACCTGCTGGGACCGATGCTGGCGATGATTGCGAACGCGATCGTCAACACGTTCCTGATCCAGTACTGGGACAAGGTCCTCGGTTTATCCGAGTGGGCTCCGCTGTTCCAGACGCTCCTGCCGATCATCTCGGCGATCCTGATCGTCATCGGGAACCTCGCCGTCGGCCGTCTGATGAACCGCAAACCGACCGTCGCGGGCAAAGCGAGACCTCTGATCCTGCTCGGCCTGCCGCTCATCGCGGTCTCCCTGCTGCTCCTGTTCTTGGTTCCGTTCCCGTGGGGAGCGACCAAGGCCAACCCGAGCATCGTCGCGCTCATCATGGTCGCGGTCGGATATAACCTCTATTACGCTCTGGCCTGGCCTTTCTACTACACGGCGCATTCCTCGCTCGTCAACCTGTCGACCCGCGATGGAACGTCCCGTTCTTTGCTGGCCACGGCGGCCAACGCGGCGCAGTTAGGCGCCATCGGTCTGGCGAGCATGATTGGACCGTTCTTGGTCGATTTATTGAACCTGCTCCCGCAGGTCGGTCTCAACGCGAACGGCGTCGCGGTCACCGACGATTACGGAAAGCTCTTAGAAGGGCACGCCAAGTCGGAGATTGTCAGCTACGTCAACGCCTCCGAGCAGGCCCGTTCGGAAGCCAACTCGAAGTGGTTCATCATCATGATTGTCATGATCGTGGCCTTAGTCATCGGCTGCCTCATCGAATACTATTTCACCCGTGAGAGAATCACCGAGGAAAACGTCAAGAAAGACGCGAAGAAAGAAGGAAAGAAGAAAGCTTCTTCCGCCAAGAAGGTCTCGATGGGCGAGCAGGCGAAGATTTGCACCCACGACAAATACTGGTGGTTCATCATCCTCTTCTATTTCTTCTATCAATTCGGCGGTATGATGAAGAACAACTCCGGAACGTTCTATTCCCAGGCGTTCACCGGAGGCACGTCGTTATCCGGTCTGATCAATACGGTCGGCGCCCTTCCGACGGCACTGGGCATGCTGGCCATCTGGCCGCTCGCCCGAAAGTTCGGCAAAGCGAACTGCATCAAGGTCGGTGCCGTCTTCGCCTTCTTGCTCGGCTGCATCGGTTTCTTAGTCCTGATTCCGAGCATCGAATCCAATTCGGGAGCCGTCTACGGCATCTCGGTCGCCGCGTTCTGCTTAAAGGCTCTGGGAACCGTCCCGGCCATGTACATCTCGATGGCTCTGATGTCGAACGTCCTCGAACATGAGGAAGCCGTCCACGGCATCCGTACCGACGGATTCACGATGGCGGTCTACGGTTCGATCATGGTCGCCATGCCTGGCGTCGCCAACGGCATCATCGTCGGTCTGAAGAGCGCCTTCCCGGCGGAAGCCCAGAAGACGCTGATGACCTTCCTCTTCTTCGGAGGAGAGTCGCTCTGCTATCTGATCATCGCGGTCATGTTCCTCTTCATGAACGTCGAGAAGTTCTCGAAGTTCGATGTCGAGGCGATCGAAGCCGACCGCAGGATGGAAGCCGAAGAGAGCGGGAAAACGTATGTCTCCCCGGCTGAAGAAATGAAGAAGCAGGAAGAAGAATCCAAGAGACTGACCGAAGAGAACCGCAAGGCGGACCTCAAGGCGAGATGCGAAAAGAAAGGCCTCAATTACGAAGACGAGGAGGCCAAGTACGAGAAAGCGCGCGCGGAGAAAGCGAAAGCCGCCGCGGAAAAGAAAGCCGCCAAGGAAAAAGCGAAGGCCGAAAAGGTCAAACCTCTTACTCCGGAACAGGAAGCGAAGAAAGCGGAAAAGGCCAAGAAGAGCGCCGAAAGAGACGCCAGGGTCAAAGCCGAATTCATCGCGATCCGCGAAGCGGCCGCCGCCAAGGAAGGAAGAAAGATCGCTACAATCTAGTTCCCTCCGTTTCGAAAAGATCCGATGAAGAGACCGCCGGAAAACGGCGGTCTTTCTTCGGGAAAGAAGAAGAATTTACGTTACAATACTAGTGGAGGAATGCGCATATGAAACTCATCAGTTTCCTGATTCCGGCCTACAATTCGGAAGAGTACCTTGATATCGCCGTGAAGTCGCTCGTCGGCGGCGGGGACGACGTGGAGATCATCATCGTCGACGACGGATCGAAGGACAGGACCGGGGAAATCGCCGACGAATTCGCCAAGGTATATAAGAACGTCTCGGTCATCCACCAGGAAAACGGCGGACACGGCGCCGGCATCAACGCCGGACTCGCTGTCGCCCAAGGCCTCTATTTCAAAGTCATCGATTCGGACGACTGGGTCGACGAAGACGCCTATAAGGAAGTCCTCGAAAAAATCCGTTCGTTCGTTAAGGACGGGAACGCCCCGGATCTGCTGCTGACGGATTTCGTCTACGAGAACCGGCAGAAGAACATCCAGTCGGCCATGTCCTACGGAAACGTCTTCCCGCCGAACCGGATCCTGCGCTGGAAGGACACGAAGAAGATGAAGATGGACGCGTATCTGATGATGCACGCCCTGATTTATAAGCTCGACGTCCTGAAGGCGTGCAAACTAAATCTTCCGATTCACCGTTTCTACGAGGACAACCTCTACGTGTACGTCCCGCTCGCCTATACGAAGACCATCTATTACCTTCCGGTCGGATTCTACCGCTATCTGGTCGGGCGGGCCGGCCAGTCGGTCGAGATGAAGACCATGGCCAAGCGCTATAAGATGCAGCTGGCGAACATGAAGGAGCTAAGCGAGGCGTATTCGTACGAAGAACTGAGGAAGCTCGAACCGAAACAGAAGAGGATGATGTTCCATCTCCTGAACGTCTACACCTATCTGACCCTCGCCTTCGTCTGCATCGAGTTCGACAAGACGAAGAAAGAAGACTACCGGAACCTTCAGAAAGAGATCAGGGCGCACGACAAGAAGCTATACAACAAGCTGAGATGGCGGACGAACCTCGTCTTCGTCGAAGGCATGCCTTCGAAGCTCCGCGCCACGCTCGTCAATTACGGGCACGGCATAGTCAACAAGAAGACGAACTGGTCGAATTAGACGGGACATAAAAGGGCGCCTTTCCGGAAGGATCGGCGTCTTTTTTCCTGCGTTTATTTCCGTTCGACGGCTTTTCCGTCGGCGATTTCGACGGTCTTGTCGAATCCGAGGCGGTCGGAAATGCGGTGGCTGATTGAGAGGACCGTCCGTTTCCTGGACGCGTTCCCCAAAGCCGAGACGATTTCTTCCTCGGTCTTCGAATCGAGGTTCGCGGAGATTTCGTCCAGGAGTAAGAACGGAGGATTGTAAAGAAGGGCCCTTGCCAAGGAGAGGAGCTGCTTCTGCCCGCGAGAGAAGAGCCGGTCGTCGTAAGGGGCGTCATATCCTCCCGGAATCCGTTCTTTGACGTAGGAGTCTAAGAACACGGCCTTCATCGCTTCCACGACCTGTCCATCCGTGACGGAAGGATCCTTCAGCGTGATCTGGTCCCGTACGCTTCCCGGGACGGACTGGAACCCCTGCTCGACGTATCCGAAGATCTTCCGTTTCTCGGAATCGGGGATGAGGCTGACGTCGTACCCGTTCACGTCGATCTCCCCTCCGTCCGGCTCGAGGATGCCGAGCATCAGGCGGAACAGGGTCGTTTTTCCGGCTCCGGTGCGTCCGACGAACGTGATCTTCTCGTCCGGATGGACGGTGTAGTTCGCGTCCTTATAGATATCGTGTTCCCCGTCCTCGTAACGGAACGTAAGATGGGAAATCGTGAGGAAGTCTTTTTCCGTCCGGGCCAGGACGCGTTCGGCGGTATACTCCGGATTCTTCGGTTTCACTTCCTCTTCGTTCATGAACGCCTCGACGCGCACGATGCCCGAGACGCCTTCCTGCATGCCTTCGAGTTCCTGTCCGATCTGCTCGATCGGGGAGAAGACGTCGGCGACCATCTTCATCGACGCGGCGAAAGTGCCGGCGCTGATGCCTAAGGCCAACGTGACGTTCCCTTTCTCCGCCCCGTAGCCGACTAAGACCGCCATAGCCGCGACCAGGACCGCCTTCAGCAGCTGGACCAAGGGCGAATAGACCGAGTCGAAGACGGAAGCCTTGTCCCAGGTCTTGTAGTAGCGGAGCAGTAAACTCTTATACCCGTCCTCGCGGTACTGTTCCTTGTCGAGGTTTTTGATTGTGAGATGCGAATCGATGCTTTCCGAGACGCAGTTGTTCTCGTCGTTGGTGATTTTCCGCACATCCGTATGGACCTTGAGCATCCTCTTGGTGAAGAAGCGAGTGATGACGTAAATCAGAGGGATCACGGCCAGAAGCAGAAGGCCGAGCATCCACGAGAAGGTGAAAATCGAAACGACGATTCCTATGATCTTTAAGAAATTCACCGCCAGCGAGACCAGTCCGGACTGGAACAGCGTCTCGATCGCGTAGACATCGTCGGTAACCCGCGAGGTCATTTCCCCGTTGCCGTTATTCGTGAAGTAAGAGCTCGCGAGGCGGTGGGACTTATCCATCATGAGGTAGCGCAGTTCGCGGATGATCTTCTGTCCGACCGTGTCGATCATGTAGTTCTCGAAGAACGTGCAGAGGGCCACGGCGAGGTACGCCCCGAAATAGAGTAGGCTCACGAGAAGAAGCGGGCCCGCCTCGACTTTTCCTTCCGCCCTCATGGACTCGACCGCGTTGTCGATGAGGTAGCGCAGAGCGTAGGAAGGAAGCAGACCGCTCAAGGCCGCCCCGGCGATGGAAAGGACGAGGAAGACGAATAGAACCGGATGCTCCGTTAAGAAGTTCTTAAAGAACGAACGGACCGTGAATTTGCCGGACATATTCTTATTTTTCTTCATGTTTCGCGTTTTCCTCCTGTAACAGGACGAGCTGGCGGTACGTCCCGTCGCTCTTAAGAAGTTCTTCGTGCTTCCCGAGGGCGAACGTTCCGTCCCCATGCAGGACGAGGATCCGGTCCAGAGACGGGAACGAGCTCAGACGGTGGGAGATCAAAAGGACCGCCGAATCCTTCACGTACGGGGCGACGTTCTTCAGGATCTTCTTTTCCGTCTTCATGTCGACCGAGGCGAACGGGTCGTCGAGGACTAATAAGCCCTTGGCGTGATAAAGCGAGCGGGCGAGGCAGAGGCGCTCCTGCTGTCCTCCGGACAGCTTCAGGCCCTCGTTTCCGACGACCGTTTTTTCCTTTAACGGCATTTCCTTCATGTCTTTGTCGAAATCCACCGCGGAAAGATAGGGCTTCACGTCCTTCTTCTCTCCGTAGGAGATGTTGTTTTCGAGCGTGTCGGTCAAAAGCTGGTTCGTATGGCCCATGTAGGTCACGTTCCCCTTGATCTCGCCTTCGCTTAAATCCTTTACTTCCTTTCCGAACAGTTCCGCCTTCCCTAAGTAAGGAATCTGCTTTAAGAAGACCTTTCCCAGGACGGACTTCCCCGAGGCGATTGGTCCGGTGACGCCGAGGATTTCCCCTTTGCGGACAGAGACGTTCAGATCCCTAATCAGCGTTCCGTTATTCAAAACGATGGAGAAATCCGTTAGATTCACTTCATCGTTCTTCTCCAGCTTTTCAGCCCTGGCGTACGGATGGTACGGGCGGATGTACGGAGCGATCCGCTTCCATCCGGACAGACCTTTTTCAATCGAAGTGAACAGACGCGCCGTGTGCGACGCTTTCGAACAGAGCAGGACGAACGTCGTGATGTAGGTCGTGAACTGTCCGTCGGTCCAGACCGGGTTCATCAGGCCCGGGACGGCGAAAGAAAGGGAGTCCCCGTTCGCGACGTGTCCCGTCCCGAGATAGATGACCGGGATGATTCCGACTAAGGCGATCAGGTTCACGAACGGGATGATCGTGTGGGAAAGCAGATTGTTCCTTACGTTGTACTTCTCGTATTCGGCGAGGGTCTTGTCGTAAGCTTTGAGATTGTCTCCGTCCCTTCCGTAAGTCCTGTAGAGCAAGGCGTGCTCGAACAGGTCGTACGTCTCCGAGGACATCTTCGAATTGACTTTCCTCGTCTCGTACGACAGGCGGTAGACTTTCTTCCTCATCAGAAAAGCGAAGACGACGCTGACGAAAACCGGAATCAGGGCGTAGAGAGTCATCGTTGTGTCGAAGAAGAACAGATAGGTCAGATAAAAGACGAACAGGACAACCGTATCGAAGATCTCGGTCGTGAGCTTGCGCATGCCCTCGACGGCTTCCTGCGTGTCCGAGAAGTTCCGCGAGAGCAACGTTCCGACGTTTTCTTTCGACAGATCCTCTTCGCTTTCCTGCATCAGGTTGTTGAAGAGGGTGAAGCGGATGCGCGCCTTCGTGTCGTTGGCGAACACGCGGATCGTGTAGCGCTTGATTGCGCGGAAGAGCTGGAAGACCAGGATGGCCGCTACGAAGGCGAGGGAGAGTTCCCATACGGACGAATACGGGCTCCTGTTTTCAACTTCGTCGATCAAAGCCCCTTCGAAATACGGGAAGGCGAGCTGGCCGAAGTTACAGACGATGCCCGAGATGGTAATGGCAACGCAGACCCAGATGTCGGCTTTCCAATACGAAAGGAGGCGTTCCGGACGGTCGCACGTATCGATGCTGTTTCTTTTCACGGACGTAAAAATTCCTTTTCTATGAGGGGTAAGGACATTATAGCACCGGTTACAGAACGGGGATGCGCGTTCCGATGACAGAAACATGGATTCTCCGTGCAAAAACGAAGAGGGAGCCTCTCCTGAAAGGAAAGCGTCCCTTCCCGTGGTAAAATGATAAGCGGAAAGATCAACAGGAGGAGAACGTATGAAAAGAGTGGCGATTGTCGGAGCGGGGCCGGCGGGACTGACCGCGGCCAAGATGCTGCTTCCGAAAGGATACGCGGTCGATATCTACGACCGGGAACACGTGGACGGAGGCGTCATGGCCTTCGGCATCCCGGCGTTCCGCATTCCGGAGTCGGCGGTCGAAAAACAGGTCGAGCCGGCGAAGAAGCTCGGGGCGAACTTCCTCTACGGGAAGGATCTGAAGGAATCGGATTTCCTGAAGCTCGCGGAAGAATACGACTATGTCTACCTGGCGTTCGGGCTGACCAAGGTGCGCCATCTCGGCATCCCCGGGGACGATCTTCCCGAATGCCTGAACGCGCTCGAATTCCTGCGCCAGTACAACTTCGCGGATAAGCTCAAACTCACGAGCGACCTCCCCGTCCTATTCGGGAACGTCATCGTCGTCGGAGCCGGCAACGTCGCCATGGACGGCGCCCGCGTCGCGGTAAGGACCGGAGCGGCCAAGACGACGATTGTCTACCGCCGCGACAGGAAGAACGCGCCGTGCAAGCCTTCCGAACTCGAGGACGCGGAAAAAGACGGCGTCGAGCTCTGCTTCCTCACGAACCCGGTCGAAGTCATCGGAAAAGACGGACACGTCTGCGCCGTGAAATGCGAGAAGATGAAGCTCGGCGAAATCGACGCTTCCGGAAGACAGAGCCCGATCGGGACCGGCGAATACGTCACCCTGCCGTGCGATTACATCATCTCGGCCATCGGACAGATTCCGGACCACTCCGTCTGGAACGTCGGAAAGATCCGGACCAACCGCGACTATATCGTCGGCGTCAATCAATACGGGGAATGCTACCAGACCTCGGTTCCGAACATCTTCGCCGGAGGCGACATCGTCCTCGGCGCCAAGACCATCGGCGCGGCCGTGATGTGCGGCATGGCCTTCGCGAAATACGTCCTCGCGCAGGACGCGAAGTAAATTCCGAAGCATCAGAATCAAATGAACCGCGGATTCCCTTCCGGTTCCGCGGTTTTTGCGTTCTTCCTTTTTTTCCACGGGGAAAGTTCGTGCCGGAAAGGAAGCGTTCTTCTATTCCCGGAAGGGTTCGCCACTCCTTGTCGGAAAGAAATGAAATGGAATTCAGAAAGCATAAGGATTATTCGGAACGGATTCGGAATGTCTTTCTTCCCTCCGTTCTTTTATAATGAATGGAAACGAGGAGAGAAAACATGAAGAAAAGCATACTAAAAGCCTATGCGGCCCTGATCGTCCGTTCGGGCGTGAACCTGCAGAAAGGGCAGGACGCGGTCTTATTCATCGACGTGCATCAGGATGAATTCGCCGCGATGATTGTGAACGAATGCTACGAAGCCGGAGCGCACAAGGTCACCGTGCGCTGGACGTCGGAAGCCGTGACGAAAGCGACCTATAAGAAGTCCCCGAAGACCCATATCGCGGATGTCTTACCGATGGACGAGGCGTTCCAGAACTATCTGACGGAAAAGCTTCCGGCGCTGATCTACATCGACTCGGACGATCCGGACGGTCTGAAAGACCTCGACCCGGAGAAGATGTCCTATGTCCGGAGGAAGAATTACGAGCGTTTCCACGAAATCATGGAAAAGCGCGAGAACAAGTACCAGTGGTGCATCGCGGGCGTCCCTTCCCCGGCTTGGGCGAAGAAAGTGTTCCCGAACGAGAGCAAGTCGAGGGCAATCGAAAAGCTCTGGGAAGCGATTCTCGAGACTTCCAGGGCTCAGGACGGAAACGGAATCGAAAACTGGGAGAAGCACAGCGCGGATCTGAAGAAGCGCTGCGACTATCTGAATTCCCTGCGTCTGAAGAAACTGCATTACACGTCGAAGAACGGGACGGATTTGACCGTGGGTCTGATTCCGGGCGTCCGGTTCGAAGGCGGATCGGAGAAAGCGCTCGGCTCGGGCATCGTCTACGAACCGAACATTCCTTCCGAAGAGTGCTTCACTTCCCCGATGAGGGGTCAGGCGGAAGGCATCGTCTTCGCGAGCAAGCCCCTTTCCTACATGGGGACGCTGATCGAGAATTTCTCGGTCCGCTTCCATGAGGGAAAAGCCATCGAAGTCCACGCCGAGAAAGGCGAGGAAGCTTTGAAGAGCATCCTGACGCTCGACGACGGGTCGGCGTATTTAGGCGAATGCGCGCTCGTCCCGTTCCATTCCCCGATCAACGACACGGGTCTGCTCTTCTATTCCACCCTGTACGACGAAAACGCGTCGTGCCATCTGGCTTTGGGAAGAGGGTTCACGGAACTCTATCCTGGTTACGAGAAATACACGGAGGAACAGATCCATTCGTTCGGGATCAACAAGTCCCTCTCGCACGTGGATTTCATGATCGGAACGCAGGATTTCCATATCGTCGGAACCAAGGAAGACGGAACGGAAGTCGATATCTTCCGCGACGGCGAATGGGCTTTTAAGATCTGAATCCCTTCTTCTATTGCGACTCTTACTCCGCCCTTCACGGGCGGTTTTTTCATGCGGGTTGAAAGTGTTTTCTTCCCGAATTTTCTATTGAAAGTAAGGAAAGGAAGTCCGATAATGTTTTAGTTCGAATCCGAACTATTTCCATTTTTATGAAGAACAGCACGAATGAATTTTCGTCCTTAGGACAGCTGATTGGGTACAGCGCCCGAAGCAGCCGGATTTACATGGACGAGTATCTCGACGGGCATCTGGACATCGATCTGACGTCTTCGGAAGGCTCGACCCTGCGCGCGATCCTGTTCGCCCGGTCGCACGGGGAGGAGATCACGTCCAAGGACGTGATGGACTCGCGCCGGCTCGGCAAAGCGGCGGCATCCTACTCCTTGTCCAACCTGGAGAAAAAAGGATATATCCGGACCGTCCAGGACCAGAAGGACCGGCGGAAGAAACTGATCGATCTCACCGAGGAAGGCGAGAGGATCTACAAGGAATTCGAGAAGGCGCTCACGGAAGTGGACGCGCAGCTCGAGAAAGGGTTCAGCAAGGAAGAGCTGAAACAGTTCGTATCGCTCTTGGAGCGGTATGTCGAGAACGCGAAGAAAGGAGCGGAGAAAATCCATGAAAACCGTTAAAAAACTGGCGGAATACGTCAAAGGTTACTGGGGCAAGATGATCGGGGCCTGGATCTGCGTCATCCTCGAGGTCCTCTGCGAGGTCATCATCCCGTTTTTGATGCAGCCGATGATCAACGTCGTCGACAGCCTGGCCGGCATCGGGACGGCGACCCCGGGCTGGATCCTGAATCTCCTCTCCGGATATAGCGACATCGCGAAGATCTGGATTCTGGCCGGAACGATGGTCGGATTCGCCTTGCTTTCGGCCGTTTCGGGAATTCTGGGCGGATTCTTCGCCTCGGACGCTTCGGCCGGATTCGGAAAGAACCTGCGCAAGGCGATGTATTACCGCATTCAGGAATTCTCGTTCGAGAACATCGATAAGTTCTCCATTTCGTCATTGATCACGCGCATGACTACGGACGTCACGAACGTCCAGAACGCGCTGCAGATGATCTTACGCATGATCGTCCGCGGTCCGCTGATGCTGGTCATGGCGTTCGTCATGTCCTCGATCACGTGCATCCGCCTGAGCTGGATTTTCCTCATCGTCATCCCTATTCTCGGATTCGCGCTGATCTTCTTAGCTTTAAAAGCCCACCCGATCTTCGAACGGGTCTTCAACGCGTACGACGATCTGAACGAGGACGTCAAGGAAAACCTCGAAGGCATCCGCGTGGTCAAGTCGTTCGCCCGCGAGGATTACGAGAAAAAGAAGTTCGGGAAAATCTCGACGTTCATCTTCGAGAACTTCGCGAAGGCCGAAAAGCTCCTCGCGTTCAATAACCCGGTCATCATTCTGGCGGTGGACGGAACGATCCTGACAATCGCCTGGCTCGGCGGACTCTTGGTCGTAGAGGCAGGTTCGAACTTCGACGTCGGCCAGCTCTCTTCGTTCTTCACCTACACGATGCAGATCCTGATGTCGCTGAGCTTCATGACCATGGGATTCGTCATGGTCATCATCTCGCGTAACTCGGCGGAACGTATCGTCGAGGTCCTGAACGAGAAACCGGCTCTGACTTCCCCGGAGAACGCTTTGACGGAAGTAAAGGACGGCTCGGTCGAGTTCGACCACGTCTCTTTCCGTTATTCCTCTTCGGGTAACAAGGACGTCCTGCACGACATCAACCTGAAGATTCCTTCCGGCAGCTCGCTCGGCATTATCGGGGCGACCGGTTCGTCCAAGTCGACGCTCGTCTCGATGATTGCGCGTCTCTATGACGTCAGTTCCGGCAGCGTAAGGGTCGGCGGGGAAGACGTAAGGAAGTACGATCTGGTCACCCTGCGCGATTCGGTCGCGATGGTCCTGCAGAAGAACACCCTGTTCACCGGAACGATCGCCTCGAACCTGCGCTGGGGCAACGAGAACGCCACCGACGAGGAACTCATGAAGGCGTGCGACATCGCCCAGGCGAGCGAGTTCGTCAACACGTTCCCGAAGAAACTGGAATCCCCAATCGACGAAGGCGGAACGAACGTCTCCGGCGGTCAGAAGCAGCGTCTCTGCATCGCGCGCGCCCTGTTGAAGAAACCGAAGATCCTGATCCTCGACGATTCGACTTCGGCGGTCGACACGCATACGGATTCGTTGATCCGCGAAGGATTCAAAAAGGAACTTCCGGAAATGACGCGGATCATCATCGCCCAGAGAATCCTCTCGATCAAGGACTGCGATCAGATCGCCATCATCGACAACGGCAAGATCGTCGCGCTCGGGACGAGCGAGGAACTTCTGAAGACTTCGCAGGAATATCAGGAACTTTACAATACGCAGTTAGGCGGAGGAGGTGATTTCGATGTCGAGTAAGAAACAGAACGGCAGAAGGAACCGCATTTCCTTCAAAGCGATGATGAAATACCTGGGACGCCTAATCGGCTACATGTGGAAATACTATCCGGTCCAGTTCGTCTTCATCTTCGTCTGCATCCTGATTTCGACGCTGGCGACTTCGGTCGGCTCGGTCTACATCGGACAGGTCGTCGACTTCATCAACGGAGAGTATGACAACCATTTCCTGATCCAGCTCACGTCGAAGATGTTCGGAATCGCGTCCATCGACGCTCCGGGCACGGGCAACTGGTTCGACGTGCTGCGCGACATGTCCCTGATGATGCTTGTCATCTACGTCGTCGGGGCGCTGGCGAACTACGGCTACCAGCGCATGACCGCGGTGGTCTCGCAAGGCGTGCAGAAGCGCATCCGCGACCGTCTCTTCGAAAAGATGGAGGCGCTGCCGCTCTCGTATTTCGACACCAGGAGCCACGGCGACATCATGTCGGTCTACACGAACGATATCGACGCCCTGCGCGAAATGATGTCTCGCTCGATTCCGATGATCATCTCGGCGGTCGTTTCGATGGCCGTCGTCCTCGTGATGATGTTCGTCGAGAGTTGGCTCTTAACCTTAGTCGTCCTCGCGTTCTTCGTCGTCGAGCTCGTCATCATGATGTACGTCACCAAGCAGTCGGCGAAGTACTTCATCGCCCAGCAGAGAGCTTTGGCGGAGACCGACGGCTTCATCGAGGAAATGACCAACGGCCAGAAGGTCGTGAAGGTCTTCAACCACGAGAACAAGGCCGAGGAGCAGTTCGACAAGCTCAACGATAACCTCTGCCGCTACACGACGAACGCCCAGCGTTTCTCGTCCATCTTAGGCCCGATCACGAATAACCTCGGGAACCTCCAGTACGGAATCCTCGTTCTGATCGGAGCCTACGGCATTCTTTCGAACGTCAGTGGCCTGACGACCGGCGTCATCATCTCGTTCTTATCCTTATCGAAGGCGTTCATGAACCCGATCACGCAGGTCGCCCAGCAGATCAACATGGTCACGATGGCGCTGGCCGGCGCGGAGAGAATTTTCGCCATCATCGACGAGGAAAGCGAAAAGGATCAGGGTTACGTCACCCTCGTCAACGCCAAGGACGACGGGAACGGCAATCCGGTCGAATGCTCCGAACATACCGGGAAGTGGGCGTGGAAGCATCCGCACACCGCGGACGGTTCGGTCACCTACACCTGGCTGAAAGGAAAGATCAAGTTCGAACACGTCGATTTCTCCTACGTCCCGGGCAAGCAGATTCTGCACGACATCACCCTCTGGGCCAAACCGGGCCAGAAGGTCGCCTTTGTCGGTCCGACCGGCGCGGGCAAGACGACGATTACGAACCTGATCAACCGCTTCTACGACATCGAGAAGGGGAAGATCCGTTACGACGACATCAATATCGAGAAAATCAAAAAGTCCGATTTACGGAAATCCCTCGGGATGGTCTTACAGGACACGGCCCTCTTCACCGGGACAGTCAAGGAGAACATCGCCTACGGGAATCCGGACGCGACGGACGAACAGATTGTCGCCGCGGCAAAACTCGCCAACGCGGACAATTTCATCCGCATGCTCCCGCAGGGATACGACACAGTCCTCGAGAACGCCGGCATGAACCTCTCGCAGGGCCAGCGCCAGCTGCTCTCGATCGCGCGCTGCGCGGTCGCGGATCCGCCGGTCATGATCCTCGACGAAGCGACCTCTTCGATCGACTCGAGAACGGAAGCCCTCGTCACCAAGGGCATGGACGCGATCATGAAAGGCCGCACGGTCTTCGTCATCGCGCACCGTCTGTCGACGGTCCAGAATTCGGACGCCATCATGGTTCTGAGCGCCGGTTCGATCATCGAGCGCGGAAACCACGAACAGCTGCTGGCCCAGAAAGGGAAATACTACCAGCTGTATACCGGGAACGCCGCCAAGACGCTGGCGTAATTCCGCTTCGGATTTATACGGGGTTGCCGGGGATTCCTTCTCCGGCAATCTTTTTTTTGGAAAGAAGAGTTCGCCGTGGAAAAGAAAGGATTTCGTTAGGACGGGCTTTATTTCCGTTAAAACGGGCCGTTTTTTGGAAAATCCCCTCCCTTTCTGTATAATAAAAGTTGGTACGGACTCTTATAATCGAGGCGAAAGCCGAAAGGAGAACAGGACAATGAAAAAAGCGATCATGGCGATCATGTACGATTTCGATAAGACGCTGTCGTCGGATTACATGCAGAATTTCGGGTTCATCCAGGAACTGGGCATGACCCCGGACGAGTTCTGGAAGGAGACGAACGATTTCGCCACGAGGACCTCTGCGGACCGCACGCTGGCCTACATGTACATGATGGTCGAGAAGGCCCGGGAAAAAGGCGTCTCCCTGACCCGCGAGAAACTGCAGTCCATGGGCGCGAAGATCAAGTTCTTCAAAGGCGTCCAGACCTGGTTCAAGCGCATCAACGAATACGGGGACTATAAAGGCGTCAAAGTCGAGCACTACCTCATCTCCTCGGGCAACACGGAAATCGTCGAAGGATGCCCGATTGCGAAGGAATTCAAGAAGATCTTCGGCTGCGAGTTTGTCTTCGATCCGAAGACCAAGGAACCGGTGTGGCCGAAGCTGGCCGTGAATTACACGCAGAAGACGCAGTATTTCTTCCGTATTTCCAAAGGCGCGTTCAACACGTCCGACGAAACGCAGGTCAACGAGAAATCCCCGCACCGCCGCATCCCGTATTCGAACATGGTCTATATGGGCGACGGAATGACGGACATCCCGGCGATGATTCTCGCGCACAATAACGGCGGGAACTCCATCGCGCTCTATTCGGATCCGGCCAACAAGGAAACCGTCACGCAGCTCTTGAAAGACGACCGTGTGAACTTCGTCTGCAAGGCGGATTACTCCTCCGGCTCGGAACTGGAGAAGGTTATGAACCTCCTGATCGACGAGATTTCGATCCGGAACGTTCTGCAGAAGCGGCAGGACACGGCCATCAAGTAAAAGAAATATGCATGGGAATAGGCGGCTTTTGCCGCTTATTTTCTTTTTTTCAGAAACCGCCGCATCCGCCTTTCTAGAAAAAAGCCGTCCGAAATGGTATAATTTCTTGATTGAAACGGGGTTTTTCTGAAATGTCCGAGGATATGAAAGGTTTGAAGACCTATGTTATCTGCAGCGAACAGGACCGCTCCTATGCGGAGAAGCTGGCCCTTTTGCTTGGCTCGGCAAACGTTGTCCTCCGTTTCTACACCGACGACGACATCAAGGACAGCAAAGACAGCAAGGCTTTCATCGGACGCTTCACGGACGAGCAGCTGACCTCGGTCCAGGACGTAGTCGTCCTCATCGGACAGGACACCTGGAAGCGCCGTCTGATCGATCTTGAGATTTACGCCGCCTTAAGTTACAAACGCGAGGACGGAACCCATAACGGCCTCGTCGGAATCATCCTTCCGACCCGTCTCGATTACGGAAAAGGACACGTCCTGCGCGGAACTCTGCCGCCGCGGTTATACGACAACTGGAACAACGGCAAGGGCTCGGTCAAGATCTACAGCTGGAAAGACAGCGCCCCGTATTTCAAAAAAGTCATCCTCAAGGCGGACTCCCTCCGTTCTTCCGACGAACCGGACCTCTCCCGCCCGCTCCTCGCCAAGAACAAAGGAAAAGATTCGAAGTCCTGGGAAAAATAAAAGATACCGTTCCTCTCCGTATAAACGGAGACGGGCGGTATCTTTTCTCTTTAACGGTTTCCGAGGAATTCCTTCAGACGCGGATTCTCCGATTCCTCGAAGATGTGATGCGGGGTTCCTTCATCGACGATGACGCCCTTATCCATGAAGATGATGTGGGTCGACACGTCCCGCGCGAACGACATCTCGTGCGTCACGACGACCATCGTCAGGCCTTCCTTGGCCAGGTTCTTCATGACGCTCAGGACTTCCCCGACCATCTCCGGATCGAGCGCCGAAGTCGGCTCGTCGAAGAGCAGGACTTCCGGATCCATCGACAGGGCGCGGGCGATTGCGACTCTCTGCTTCTGTCCGCCGGACAGCTGGGAGATCCGGAAATGCACGCGGTCGGACAGACCGACTTTCTCCAGGTTCTTTAAGGCAATTTCTTTCGCTTCTTCCTTGGGGCGGTGCAGCACGTGCGTCTGCGCCAGCATGCAGTTCTTCAGCACATCCATGTTGTTGAACAGGTCGAACGATTGGAAGACCATGCCGACCTTCTTGCGCAGCTCGTTGACGTTGTAGCGGCTCTTCAGGATGTCTTCCCCGTGGAAGAGGATCTCGCCGGAATCCGGCGTCTCGAGCCGGTTCAGGCAGCGGAGGCAGGTCGACTTCCCCGAGCCGGACGGGCCGAGGATGACGAGGCACTCCCCTTTATCCACTTCGAAGGAAATATCCTTGAGGACCTGCACGTCCCCGAAGGATTTCGCCAGATTGTTCACGGCGAGGACTTTGCTGTTATTTTCGTTTTCGGACATATTCTTCTCCTTAGGCTTTCGCGTGGACGAATCCGAAATGGATCTTCTTTCCGTCCATCTTCACCTTCGCCAAAGCGAGGATTCCGTTGGTGCACAGGGTCAGGATCAGATAGATGGCGGCGATGATGAGATAGGAAGCCATCTGCATGTATGTCCTCGAGGCGGCCTGTCCGGAACGATAGAACAGTTCCGTGACACTGATGACGTTCAGAACGGACGAATCCTTGATGTTGACGATCCATTCGTTCCCGATGGTCGGAATGGAGTTCTTCAGGGCTTGTGGCAGCTGGACGAGGAACATCGTCTGCATCCGCGAAAGGCCGAGCGAACGCGCGCCTTCCTCCTGCCCGATGTCGACGCCGTTCAGACCGGATTTGACGACTTCGCCCATGTAGGCCGCGGTGTTGAACGTGATGACGACGATACCGGCCCAGAACCAGCCGTTGAAAACTTCCGCCGTGGGAAGGACGTTGTTCCAGTTGAGTCCGGCCATCTGACAGCCGAACTTGAAGATCATCGCCTGGACCATCATCGGGGTCCCGCGGATCACGGTCGAATAGATCCGGCAGAGCCAGATGAGGAAATACTTCCAAACCTTGGTCCAGACCCGGTCGTGCCGGTGCACGCGGATGGAGCTGCCCAAAGCCAGGAAGATACCTAAGAACAGTCCGCCGATCGTTCCGACGACCGAAAGCACGGTCGTCGAAAGAAGACCTTCCAAGAACCAGGTGTAATAGTTCGATAACAAATAACCGATCTGCTCGCCTACGCTCATACGGATACCTCGTTAGGAAGCTAGTTCAGCGAAGAGCTGCGAGCGACGGCTTCGGCCATCAAAGAGTTCCGCTCGTCGGAAGGAATCTTCGACAGCGCCCCGTTCAAAACGTCCTTCAGTCCGCTGTCACCCTTGCGGATGCCGATCGAGACGCCTAAATCCGCCTCGTGGGAAGCGATGACTTCCGCAGGGATGTCGATTGTGGCCAGATTGGGCATCGTCCTAGTGTAGGACTGGGCGACCGGTTTTTCAGCGATGACGAAATCCGCGAGTCCCTGGTTCACGTCGACCGCGGCGGCTCCGTAGGTCGAAAGGCCGTTCAGATGGACGGCGTTATAGTTCTTCGCGAATTCGGCGGCGATGTCGTCCTCGATCGTCCCGGTCTGGGTGATCAGTTTCTTGCCGTTTAAAAGCGTTTCGAATTCTTCGACGGTCGTCCCGGTATAGGTGTCGACCAGAGACTTCTTCCCGACTAAGACCAGGTCGGAATGATAATACTCGTTCGTAAAATCAATCGATAAACGGCGTTCTTCCGTGTCGGTCATGCCGGCGATGATGGCATCGATCGAATTTGTCTGCAGGTCCGGAATCAGAGAATCCCATTCCGTGGCGTAGATTTCGACTCTGTAACCGGTCAGTTTCTCGATTTTCTTCGCCATCTGGATGTCGTACCCGTCGGCGTACGAGCCTGCCTGGTTCGCAATCGGAAGGGTGTAATCGTTCGGGGACGGTTCGGTCCAGTTGAACGGGGCGTACGCGCATTCGAGCCCGATGCGCAAAACTTTTTCGGAAGAAGCGGACGAAGACCCTCCGCAGGAAGCGAGAAGGACTCCTAAAGACAGCACGGAAGCGGCACGGATGAAACGGTTTGCTTTTTTCATGATTTTTTCCTCCTATAACAAAAGCAAAGATGGATTTGCCATAAGAAGAAAAGCGGCAGTCCCGTTCAGTAGGAACTACCGCTCATTGTTACCCTGTTCTCCTCGAAAGAAAAGGAGAAAACCGATCAACAACACTGCATAGCTCTCCACGGTGCCTTTTTTACACCGTGACAGTTAAGGTCCTCTTAAGACCTTCCCCAAGATTCATAAGCGCGGCTTTCTTATGTCTTTCGGCAGCTTGCTCCTTTCACCGGGATTCATCGGACGGCCGCGTCCTCGTTCCGGCTACTCTTCGCAAACTGCGCCTCTACCTAGTGGCAAATGATATCTGTCCGTTCGAAACGGACAATCATTTTATAGCACTCGTTTTCAGGCTTGTAAATAGGCAAAAACAAAAACTCTGAAAAACCTGTCAGGGATTTTCAGAGCCTGAAGATGCGGATTTACTTCTTCTTTTTGGCCTTGTCGGCCTCTTTTTTGGCGGCGGCTTTGGCTTCCTTTTCCTTCGCCTTTTCCTCGGCGACCGCGTCGACGATCTTCGCGTCGCCTAAGAACGAGCGGGTCGAGCGCGCGGCGGAGACGGCCGCGTCCTTGGTCTTATACGTCTCGCCGGTCACTAAGATCTGGCCGGAAGCGTTGCAGACCATGAACTGGTAACGGTTCTGTTTGTCGCGGATGACGTGGAACAAATCCGAGTCAATCTGGTTCTTCACCGCCTCGTATCCTTTTAAGACGCCGGACTTGGAGACGTAGGACGGCGTGACGAAGAGGATCTGGCCGTTCGACGCGATGAGGCGCCCTTTCCACTTCCCGTCCGTATCGTCGATGAAGCATTCGAACTTGCCGTTCGCCTTCGGGGTCTTCTCGACCGAGACGATCCATTCGCGGACTTCGCTTTCCGGAATGCTGTCGAGATCGACTATGTTGTCGGTCATGCCGAAGTTCTTCGTGCTGTTGTAGGCGCTTCTGGCCGAATCCTCGCTCGGATAGATTTCGCCCGTGATTACGAGGCGCCCGTCGTTCGGGGTCGAGATGCGGAACTGCGTGTAGCCGTTCTTATCGGTGTTGAACTTGACCAGACCTTTTTCGAGGTTCTTCTTGACCGTCTCGATGCCTTTCTTAGCTCCGTCGGCGGTCTTGTAACCGTTCGAGACCAAGAGGATTTCCCCGTTATTCGCCTTCAGGCGGAACTTGTAGAATCCGGCTTCCGGATAGACCTCGTATTTGCCGCTGACGTTCGAAGAAGCTTTCGGGGCCGGAGCTTTAACAGCTTTCTTCGCAGCCGGTTCGGAGGTGGTTTTAACGGATTTTTTCGTCGAAGTCAGCTCTTTGGCTTCACTGGTTTTTTCCTGGGCCTTCTCTTCTTTCTTAGCGGCGGCTTCCGCTTTCTTCTGGGCGGCTTTCTGCTTCTTCAGCTCTTCCTGTTTTTCTTCCTCGAGGCGGGCTTTCCGCACTTCTTCCTGGACCCTCTTATTGGCCTTCTCGTCTGCTCTCTTCTCTCTCAGTTTCTTAAAAAACATACCTTTCCCTCCCTCTTTTAAGATTCTTATTTTCCGTCGCCGGGGTCGTCTTCCTCAACGATGAAATCCTTGTATTTCGTATAGAAGTTCTCATCGACCGCCTTGTTCTGCTTCTTAAGATACCGAACGAAGACATCCTGGAACGAATCGAATCCGTCGAGCGGAACCTTCGCTTCTTCCTTCCACTGGCTCAGATAATCGATCCCGCGGATCACGATGTCGGTCAGGTTGTAGATCGTCAGATCCTCGTAGAAGGACGTATTCGAATAGAAGAAGAACGGGGACGAATGCGCCACTTCGCTCGCCATCTCGTACATCTCGTTGTACTGCCCCAGGTCCGCGGCGAGCTGAAGACCATTGCGGAAATTCAGCTTGTAGTTCACGTCGTCCTCGCGGAACGTCTTGCAGCCGTAGAGCCAGCCGTATTCGATGTACTTCTTCATGTCCTTGGACTTCAGCCCGTGCTTGGCCATGTTCGCCTTGATCTCGACGAACAGGGCGTCCGTCTCTTCCTTGGACGGCAGGACGTGGTGGAACGCGTTGTTGTAGATCATGTGGCGGTAATAGACGTCCTGCAGTTCCTTCCCGCCTTCGACGAGGAGCTTGATGACGCACTCAGCTTCGTGCAGGGTCCTCCAGATGGAATAAGCCTGCGCGGCGAGGTTGAGGTTCAGCATCTTCAAGAGACCGAGGGCCTGCGAGAAGAACTTCTCGAACAGGTCCGGCATCAGGCTCGACGGCGGGTTTTTCGTCGCCAGAGGAGCGACGAACCCGATCATCCTCGTCACGATCATCTCAATCGAGAACGAGAGATCCGAATTGGAACTGAGCCCTTTTTTCGACTCGGAATAGCGGTAATCGGTCAGGAACTGGTATTCGCGGGCAATTCCTTCGGCAATGTTCCGCACTTCGATCTGCGTGACTTTCTCGCGCTTCTCATCGGTCGTGGAACAGCCGCGAATCAGGTAATCGTAGGAGATGCGGGAAAGAATTGCCAGCTCGGACTGGGTGTAACGCGAAAGAGCCTGCAGCGGAACGTGCATAATCTGCGAGTAATCCGCCATGGCCTGCAGCAGGATCTCGCGCAGGAATTCCTGATCGAGCGGCGTCAATACGGAAAGATGGTCTACCGGCATTTTCTCTTCTCTTTTCCTGTTCCTTCAGTATTATTTATTGTAGCATTTTAACAAGGTCATATATAGGAAGACTCATGGGAGCGGCTTGGCCGCGCGGAAACCGCTTAGGAACGCAAAACCCATATTAAATCCCCCGCAGATTGCGTGCTGATCCACGCTCTCCCCTCCGATCAGGATTCCGGGATATTGTTTTAAAGCGAAATTCGGAGTGACTTCGCTTAAGCTCACTCCGCCCTTGGCAATCTGGGAGAACTTCAGAGGATATTTGCATCTGATTTTGAACGTCAGGAACTTCCGGACGGATTCTTCGTCTATGTTCTTGTATCCGGATTTCTTCAGCGCCTCGACGAACGGATACGGGAAAATCCCACTCAGCCCGTCCATGGATTCGCCTTTCCGGATGGAGACTTTCACTCCGTCGTGTTCGAAAGGATCGAACCGAACGGTATAATCCTCCGGCCGGTCGATAAATAAGGAAGCGTCGAAGACACAGATGCCGGAAATCCCGTCCTTTTTGAAGAGCAGTTCCCCGTTTTCTTCGTAAATCTCCCGTTCTTTTTTATAGAGGTTCAGTTTTCCTTTGAGCCTCGTCCCGACTAGGACAGGCGGAATCCTTTCGACGGTCGCAAGAGGACAGAGGGCCGGAGAACTCGGAGTAATCTTTAACCCAAGATTTTGGAAGAAATTCGAAACGCTCCCTTCCTTCCTGTCGAACGCCTCGTTTCCGATGCCGCAGAAAAGGACATCGTACGGGAGTTCCTTCCCGTTCACAAGGATGGTCTTTCTCTCGGGATTGACCTTTTTCACTTCCGAATCCGTAAAGACTTCGATTCCTTCTTTCTTCAGTCCCCTGACGAGAGCGTCCTTCAGGCTCGAAGAAAGATTCGAAAAAGGATAGAACCTTCCTTCCGGATCGCTGTAATACGAGAAATTTAGATCCTCTTTTAAAAAGTTCAGGAATTCCTCCGCTTCTTCTTTTGTAAACCCGATGTTCTCTTCTTTTCCGTCATAGAACGCGGAGAGCGCCGTCCCGGAGAGATATTTCTCATTGAAGAAGTTCGCCCGCCCGTTTCCCGAGACGAGGACGCGCTTCAGGACCGCCGAATCCTTTTCGTACAGAGATACAAAATCCGCCGGATGGTATTTCTTATACGTCAGGGCGAACAGGACCGAAGAAGGCCCGCCGCCGACAACCCGTACCCGTTTCATTTCCCGTCTCTCCTTTCCAGTTCCTATTGTATCAAAAAACGGGGTTTCCCCCGTTTTTCAAGCTTCGTTCGGAATCTTTTATCCGCGGACGCCGAGCTCTTTGAGCAGAGCGACGCAGGCTTCGTGATCCTGACGGTCGTAGAACGAGATGAGTCCGCTTCTCTTACCGTTCAAGACGAACATCGCGCGCTTGGTGCAATAGTCGTGCTTGTTTTCCTTTAAGTGTTCGGTGAGATCGGAAATTCTCTTGGTGAGAATCGCGATTTGGACACGGGCGGAACCGGTATCCTTTTCGTCCTTGCCGTACTTCTTGACGATTTCGGCTTTTTCTTCTTTCGATAACATTTTTGATTTCCTCCTTTTATCGATTGAACTTGGCCCAGACCCAGCAATAATCCTGGAGAACAGGTTAAAACCGCGCTTGAGCTGCGTCTATTATCTTAGCAAAGCGGAAAGGAGACTTCAATAAAAAAAGCATGCATGTGGAATGATTGTTGTTAGTTCTCAATTGATGTGAAACATTTGAGAAGCCTTGGGCATCTGACCTCTCCCGTATTCTCCATAATCCGTTTCAGGCTGTCAAGTTCCGCTTGGTTTGGCGATTTCAGATTGAGCACCATCC
>Ga0256406_1001844_pt1 | contig 32435 bp, 29 predicted proteins | sample RumenRJG_03DNA_FD_185986 | JGI IMG/M metagenome (GOLD analysis project Ga0256406, IMG submission 185986) | Bovine rumen microbial communities from Lethbridge, Alberta, Canada - RJG_03 | ecosystem: Host-associated > Mammals > Digestive system > Stomach > Rumen | place: Canada: Alberta | collected... | reverse complement strand
TTTCCGGTTTCGCCCTCGAAGGCTGCCTTTACGGCTGAGCCGCCGACATTAAAAGCTTCAGTAATATCCACGCGGGAGGCCATATGGGAAGCACAGCGCTGGAGTGTCGAAAATTCGATGGCACGTGTACGGATACCAAGCTCTGCCGCAATTTTATCTGAAAGGAACTTTGCAGAACCGGACAAGGTCTTATGTCCAAAGGCATCGACCATCTCGACGTGATCGGCAAGCTCGAAGACATAACGTCCGTCTGCAACCTTGATACCTTCTGACAGTGCAATCACTAGCGAGCGATTCTGCGAGGTCAACTCCTTCATACGCTCCATAAAGTGGTCAATGTCAAAAACCTTCTCCGGCAGATAGATGAGGTCCACGCCCTCGCAATCTTCGCCACGTGCGAGAGCGGAAGCTGCTGTGAGCCAACCTGCATTACGGCCCATGATCTCGACGATGGAAATCGTCGGATAATCATAGACGAGACCGTCACGAATAATCTCCTTCATTGTGGATGCGATAAACTTCGCCGCACTGCCGAAGCCAGGCGTATGATCTGTGATTGCGAGGTCGTTATCGATGGTTTTCGGCACGCCCATGAAATGGATATCACTGTTCGTCAGAATCGCATAATCCGACAGCTTCTTGATGGTATCCATCGAATCATTGCCACCGATATAGAAGAAATATTTGATGTCCAGGGCTTCAAGCTGTTTGAAAATCTTCTCATATAAATCGAGGCCCTCGCGAATTTCTGGCAGCTTATACCGACAGGAGCCAAGAAACGACGACGGTGTTCTCTTCAAAAGATCAATCTCCAGATCATTTCTGATCTTGTCATCAAGGTCAACATACTTTCCATCGATGAGGCCCTTGATGCCGTGCAGCATGCCATAAACCTTCTTCGCGCCACGATCCTTCGCTGTTTTATAAACACCAGCCAAGCTAGAATTGATGACAGCCGTAGGTCCGCCGGACTGTCCTACGATAACATTTCCTTCCATAAAAGCCTCCTTCTAAGCAGAATTTGAAAGCGCTTACATATTTTCTATTAGCATACCACCAATACTTTTTGCATGCAATTTTGTTTTAGAAAAAAAATTAGCACTCGCCACTTGACATTGCTAGTAGCAGTGCTATAATCACAATTGTTCAAAGGGAACAAGAGTTGAAAAGAAGCTCCAGGGACCTGGGGACTGGAAAAGTTTAGAATCCGAATGGTTCATGTGATCATTCAGCAAATAATATTTCAGGAGGTACTTATTATGATGTATATGCCTAGTCTTTTTGGTGAGAATCTTGTAGATGACTTTTTTGATAACTTTGATCATGACTGGTTCACGAGACCTGTACAGGGCAGGCAGGCTGCAAGTCTTATGAGAACAGATATCAGAGAAAGCGATCATGATTTCACGATGGCTATTGAGCTTCCGGGATATAAGAAAGAAGATCTGAAGCTTGAACTGAATGATGGTTACCTTAACATCACCGCTCAGCATAATGAGAATCGTGATGAGAAGGATGAAAATGGCAAGCTGATTCGTCAGGAAAGATATTCCGGTTCGATGCAGAGAAGCTTCTATGTCGGCGAGGATATCAAGGAAGAGGATGTCAAGGCTCGTTTCGAGGATGGCGTTCTTAAGCTGACGATTCCAAAGAAGGAAGTTGAGAAGCAGATCCCGCAGCAGAAAACCATCGCGATTGAGGGCTAATATGCGTAACCTGCCGGAGCATGTAGCTCCGGCAATTTTAATAGAATATCGACCGTTCAAGAGCAGAATCCTGAACATGCCATGAATAAGAGGAGGTTTTCTTATGTATATGCCTAGTATTTTTGGTGAGAACTTAATGGATGATGTTGTTGATGATTTTTCAGAACTTGATCATGCACTGGATGACGAATTCTTCGGTAAGAGAAATCCGTTGTTTGGCAAGCATGCAAACAGACTCATGCGTACCGATGTGAAGGAAACCGATCAGGACTACAGGCTGACCGTTGATCTTCCGGGCTTCAAGAAGAACGAAGTTAATCTTCTTTTGGATAACGGCTATCTGACGATCCGTGCGAATAAGAAGCTCGACAAGGATGAAAAGAACAAGCTTGGTAAGCTGATCCGTCAGGAGCGCTATGCCGGTACGATGCAGAGAAGCTGGTACGTCGGTGACGAGGTAACCGAGGATGATATCAAGGCTGATTTCAAGGATGGTCTTCTAAACATCTCGATTGCCAAGAAGCAGCCGACAAAACAGCTTGAAGACCATAAGTACATTACAATTGAATGATTCTCTTGTACGATTTCATAAAAAAGAAAGTGTGCCGAAGGGCTTCTACCCCCGGCACACTTTTTTGCTTTCATCAAGTTGACAGAGAGAACCATCCCGGTGTCGACTTTTAACAGAAAACTGTGCCCAGTGCCACTCAGTCTCTTGGCTTCAGATAAAAGTGTCCAACAAGCTCCGTCGTATGAATCGAATTGATAAAGGCTGCCGGGTCTATTGTCTTTATTGCTGTTATTGCCTTTTTCGCATCCTCGGAGGATACAACCGAATATACCATGAAGGTGTTCTTATGCTCATGAGATCCTACACAATCAAAAATCGTGGATCCGTGATGTGTTTTTTCAAATATTACATCCGCGATCTCCTGCGGATATTCCGTGATGATAAAAAGTGACTGCTGCTGATAATTCCTGTAAAGGAGATGGATCGTCTGCGTCGAAACGTATTGAAATATGATGGAATAAAGCGCCTTATCCCATCCGAACAGAAGTCCCGCAATCGATAGAATGCCTACATTAAACAGAAGAATATAATTCCAGATTTCAATCCCATGCTTTTGCGAATAATAAATCGAGATAAAATCCGTCCCGCCGGAAGTGGCTCCCGCTAAAAGGCAGAGACTGACTACCGTCCCGTTTATGATTCCTCCAAAAATAGAGATCAAAAGCGTATCATACGTGATGATATGCGGTGGAAAAACATCCGTGAACAAGCTGTTCACCATGATCATAACGATGGAATACAGCGTAAACTTTTTACCAACATATCGCCAGCCTATATACGCCGGGATCGCATTTAAGGAAATATTGATGATGGAATATGGTATCTCTACATGCAGGAACTTTACCACGGCTTCCTGAATCAGAAGCGTGAGTCCTGTAACACCGCCCGGAAAAAGACCGCCTGTCCGAACGAAGGTTTTAATATTGATGGCCATGAGCAGCGCTGCTGCTACGATGATGAGCAGTCTACGCCCATCTTCTTTAATTGTAAATTTCATATTGTGTTAGAACTTGTTAACTCCCTAAAAATTTTATCCGTTTATCAGGACAATATATCAATCCTGTGTTGAATCATAAAGCCTTCCTGCTTTTTTCTTCATCAAAAATACAGAGAACAACATACATATCATCTCGGAAAGAAGCGGTGCCCAGAAGACCCCTGCACCTCCTAGTATAAGGATCAAAACAAGCAGCGACAAGCATAACATAGCAAGTGACCGACAGATGGAAATAAAGAAGGCTTTCCCGGACTGTACCACTGCCGTAAAGTAGCCGACCGTGGCCAGATTGAAGCCGGCAAAAAGGAAGCTTGCGGTAAACTCGCGGAAAACTTTCAGGGAATACCGGATCAGCTCTTCTTCCTCTGGTTTAAGGTAAAAGAGTATATACTCCTTTCCAAAGAAAAAGCATAGAAGGAAAGATATGATACCAAAAAGCATCGATGCCCGGAATAGATATGCTTTCAGGATATTGGTACTCTCTTTGTCTTTTCTCCCATAATAGGTGCTGATCAGCGGCTGTGCGCCCTGTGAAATCCCTGTAATGGAGCAGATCACGATATTATTGATATAAGAAGTCATCGCGTAGCTGACAAGTGCCTGCTCCGTAAGAAAAGCAGTGATCACATGATTAAAAATAACCGTGATGAGTCCTGCAGAGAATTCATTGATACCTGCAGAAAAACCATTATAGGCTTCCTTTAATATCATCCTCGGTTCCGGCACGAATCTGCAAAAATGGAGCGCGCCTGCTGCCCTTGCAAAATGCACACAATAAAGGATCGTAACCGTGATCTGGGAAAGACTTGTCGCAAAGGCTGCGCCGGCCACACCACGCTCTAATCGAATCACAAAAAGCCAGTCCAGAAAAATATTAAGAACTGCTCCAGTGGTCACGATCTGCATGGCCTTTCTGGGATACCCATCCGTTTTTAAAAGAATTTCGAAAGTATAAGACAAAAGGAACGCCCCGGAAAACGGGACAATCCAGTGCAGATATTCGATCAGATACATTCTTATATCCTGATCCTTCGCGCCCAGAAGAACCGCGATATCCGGAATTCTCGGTAGGCAAATGCCTACAATTACGATGGAGAGAATCAGTTGTACCACAATATCCTGCATAAAGAGCGCAGACGCGGTATCCCTCTCGCCGGCAATTTCCTTTTCTTTATCAGCTCCTTTTTCTTTGCCAGTTCCTCTTTCCTTACAAATTCCTCTTTCTTCACCAACTCCCTTTTCCTTGCCGCTTGATCTCCCGCTTTCCCCTTCCATATTTTTTCCGATTCTTAGCGCCGCAAAGGTCGATGTCCCCACTGCAAAAGTGATGGACACCGCAAAAAGAAAGGTAAGAAAAGGGAACGCCATATTCACAGCCGTCAACGCGATTTCATTAACGCCACGTGCCACGAATATGCCGTCCACCATATTGTAAAGCGTATATACCCACTGTGCCAGGACAGAAGGGATCATATAACGGATAAATTTAGTTTTCAGTGTAGTTTTCATCATCAGCATCTAGGAAGGTTTTATTTAGTACAATGATACCATATCCTACATTTGCCGCCGCATCTGTAGGCATTGACATCCATTGAAATTATTTTGAGAGCTTCGACAGATCCTGGATAATCTCGACAGTGCCGAGGTATTTGCCGTCTTCATCGCGAACCGCGGCATAGACGATATGTACATCTCTTGCTCCCATCTTGATGCGGCGCTCATAGGTATTGCGCTTTCCTTCCTTGAAGTCGTTGATCAGGGCTTTCACAATCGGGCGGACAAACACCGGGTGGCACTCATAGGTAGAACGTCCCAAGGATGAAAGTGGCCGCGAGAACACTTTATCTGTGTTTTTATAGAACTGGTTTGTCGTATCGGCATCGATAAAGGTGATATCAATCGGCAATGCCTGAAGAATTCCCCGAAGCTGTGCGATTGTGAGCTTTCCTGCAGGTGATGCTGCGCCATCCCCATGGAAGCTAATGACGCCATCCTTTAAGGACTCATCTTCAGCAGCTTGATTCTTTGATGAGGTTTCCTTCCGGAACGCGAGCTCCTCTTCGCCATGCTTCCACTTCGGGATTTCCTCGATGAACACCGGACCCATCTCGAATAGATCACGATAAATATCGACCCACTGTTCATCCGTAAACTTCTCGAGTGCCGTCGGAAGAAGGATGTTTTCCTCCTTATAAATCATCTCCGTCATCCGCTTGAGAACTGCCTCAAGATCATCTGCAATATCGCTTATCTCCTTCGTCGAAAGCTCCTTGGCAAGGCGGGAAACCTCCTGCTTGATTTCATTATCGACACCCCACATGACTTCACTCGGACCGGTAACACCATACTGATCAAGCACCGGCATGATAAGCTCTTCCTTTTTCCCATAAAGCGTTCGGATTTTTCGAAGTGTAGCCAGGTCCGCAGTCACTTTTTCCTTATTCTTCTGTAGAGTGCTAATCTTTAGCCGATTTATGATCTGCTCGAGCGCACTATTCTCCCGTACAAAGTAATCTACCGGATGTCCCTCCGGGATATTTGCAATGCCGGCGTCACTTTTCCGTTTCTCCTCCGACATGACTTCGGCTTCCGTACGCCCGTGGAACAGCGCAGAATGAAGGTCGCAGAGCTTCTGCACCTTTTTCGGATCCGCCCCGTCCCGGATCATGCTCTGCTCCGCATCCATGATGTCATACACAGAAACGCTCTCGAACTGCGTAATGAAATCCTTCTGCACTGTATCGAAATCTTCGCCATCGGAAAGTCTCGTAAGCAAAGACTTAAGCTTTGCCGCGTTTGTGTCAGCATTGGTATCCGCACCGGTATTCATGTTCGCAGCTTGCGAAAAATCTGTGTATACTCCGGATATTCGGGTCATCCAACTTATAGTAGCCCTGCATATAGCTTTTTCTGCTTGCAAGCCTTACCTTCGGTGACCAGTTGTCGAGATCGCTCGCTTTGTTCACATAGAAGAGACCAGAGATATCATTCATGCCCATATTCTTTAAAATTTTCAGGAAAGAGGCTTCTATGGGAAACGCAATTATCATTTTGGTCATTCTTGTCATTGCCGCATTTGGTGCACACTGGGGCATGAAGCATTACAAAAACGAAGATCATATGAGCTAAAGATGAAATCCGTTGCATCTGCAAATTTTGTTGCAAATACAACGGATTTTTCATCTAATTCCACTATACTCAAGATGTAAGAAACAAAGGAAAGTATAAGATACTCGTTGTCAAAGGGCTTAAGTTATGCTATATGTTATATAAATCTAACTATAGTATAGTTAATGACTAGGTTTTGTGAATCTATGGAGGCGATATCATGAGAAAACATCTTAGTATTGAAAAGGTCATCGGTCGTGAGATTATCGATTCCCGCGGCAATCCAACGGTTGAAGCAGAGGTCATCCTGTCCGATGGTACGGTCGGAAGAGGTGCGGCGCCAAGTGGTGCTTCCACCGGTGAGTTCGAGGCACTTGAGCTTCGTGACGATGATAAATCAAAGTTCGGCGGAAAGGGCGTCTCAAAGGCAGTCGCTAATGTCAACGGTCCGATCAATGATGCCATCCGCGGTCTCGATCCGCAGGACGTTTATGCAGTAGACCAGGCAATGTTTAAGGCAGATGGTACGAAGACGAAGTCTAACCTCGGTGCTAATGCGATCCTGGCCGTCAGCATTGCCAGTGCAAAGGCAGCGGCCGAATCACTCGGTATCCCGCTCTACCGGTTCCTCGGCGGTGCGAATGGCAATGTGCTTCCAGTACCGATGATGAACATCCTGAATGGCGGAGTACATGCTTCCAATACTGTCGATACCCAGGAGTTTATGATCATGCCGGTCGGTGCACCTAGCTTTCATGAAGCACTTCGCTGGTCGACAGAAGTTTACCATGCACTGCAGAAGAATCTGAAAGCTGAGGGCAATACCATTGCTGTCGGCGATGAAGGTGGGTTTGCACCGAACCTGAAGGATGATGAGGATACCATCCAGCATATCCTGAAGGCAATCGAAGATGCAGGTTACAAGCCGGGCGAGGATTTCGTCCTTGCGATGGATGCTGCAAGCTCCGAGTGGAAGAGCGAAAAGGGCATCGGCTTCTATCATCAGCCGAAGTCCGGTAAGGACTTTACCTCTGATGAGCTGATCGCGCACTGGAAGGAGCTTGTTGAGAAATATCCGATCTGGTCCATCGAGGACGGTCTCGATGAAGAAGACTGGGAGGGCTGGAAGAAGCTCACGAAGGAGCTCGGCGGTAAGGTTCAGCTCGTCGGCGATGACCTCTTCGTCACAAATACAGAACGCCTTTCGAAGGGAATCAGTCTTGGCGCAGGAAACTCCATCCTCATCAAGCTTAACCAGATCGGCTCCGTTTCCGAGACGATGGATGCCATCAAGATGGCACACAAGGCCGGCTACACGGCGATCACATCGCACCGTTCCGGTGAGACCGAAGACACAACCATTGCAGACCTTGCAGTAGCACTCAACACGAGACAGATCAAGACCGGTGCACCAGCAAGATCCGAGCGTGTCGCGAAGTACAATCAGCTCCTTCGTATCGAAGAAGAGCTTGGCACAAATGCCGTATATCCGGGCAAGGAAGCCTTTAACAGAAAAGTCTGAACAAAAGATTAAGCAAGGCACGGCGCTGATGACAGCCCCGTGCCTTTTATCATGTCTTCTTATATCTCCCGGATAATCGCATCGACAAGCTTCGTGAATTTGTCCTTCGCCTTTTCAGCATTTTCGAGAACTTCTTCATGCTTTAAGGGAACATCATTGATGCCGGCAGCCATGTTCGTGATGCAGGAAATGCCGATCACATTCATACCGGCATGATGCGCGACGATTGCCTCCGGGACGGTAGACATACCGCAGGCATCGGCGCCTAGAATTCGAAACGCACGAATCTCCGCCGGCGTCTCGAAGCTCGGACCACTATAAAAAATGTAGACACCTTCCTTAAGCGGTATATCCAGCTTAGCGGCTAAGACCTTCACCTTATCCCGCAGCGAGCTTGTATAAAGTGCCGCCATCTCCGGAAAGCGCGTACCGAACTCGTCAAGATTCAGTCCGATAAGAGGATTCTGCCCCGAGAAGTTGATATGATCATTGATCAGCATCAAATCCCCCGGATGGTAGCTCAGGTTAATGCCTCCACATGCGTTTGTAAGAAGAACTGTTTTGACTCCGAGAAGCTTCATGACGCGAATCGGAATCGTGATCTCCGCCTGGGTGCCACCTTCATAATAGTGAACACGGCCGTGCAGTGCCATAACAGACTTGCCATGATAGCTTCCGATCGTCACCATCCCGCTGTGCCCTTCTACTGTCGGCACCGGGAAACCAGGAATCTCAGCGAAAGGAATATTTACCGCATCCGAAAAATCCTCACAGAAATCGCCGAGCCCACTGCCAAGTACGATACCGAGTGTCGGCTTGCCCTTGATTTTTCCTTCGATATATTCTGCTGATGTGTGAATTCTCTCACTGATCTTTTGTATCTCTTCCTTCGTCATGATGTACTCCCTTCTTCTGCATCCAGATTTCTCTGGTAGAAGTCCATATTATAGATTATTATTGTTATTGCTCTTATTATATATATTGTTATTATTGCAGTTTTGAACAATGTCAATAATGATGGTTCTCCCTGACAACTTTTGGGTTACCATACATCCTCAGAGAAAGCTCTTTTGAACTAAATTGTTAAGCAGAACTGCTCCCGGTGACAACCCGATTATGAAAACAGCGTACTGAATTTCTTCATTCCATTTTCAAATACCCCATAGCTTTTATTATACAAAACGCATCCCAAAAGTGTGACGATAATTGCAATGACCAGATCCCATCCCGGGAAGTTGAACGAGTCGAAAGGAACCCTGCATAATGTGAGAGCCCATGCAACCAGGAACTGCAGCGCATATAATGTCAATGCGCAGTGACCGCTTCCAGTGAGGTTGAATCCGTTTCCAGCAACTAATCTTCATATAGTCCTACATTTTGAATCCCCGAAAAGACAAGGTCACTGCACCTTGTCTTTTTTATTTTCAAAAGCTAACAATCCGCTAACAATTACCTGATATCTTATAGTTGTTCAAAGAAAACCACGTTCATCAATATAAAAGGAGCTCATCATGAAAAAGCTTTTTGTCATTTCCATTTTAAGCCTTTCTCTCGCGGCAACGCCGGTGTCAGCATTGGCCGCTTCCTCCAATGCCTACACAAACGGCTACAACTATGTGATTGAAGAAGATCCGCAGTACAACATTCCGACCGAAACACTGCTCCAGCAATTCCCGATCACCTATCAGACGCCGGCGGAAACCGAGATGTCGAAGAAGATCCAGAACCGCATGCTGAACGGCTTCTACCAGTGGAATCAAGGCTTCGACGCCTGGGAAAACTGGGGCAAGGTGCTCTATCATCCTTCATCCATTTATCATGTTCACGGCGTACGTCTGACGCTCCCGGAATATCAGAAATCCATGAACATGTCGCTGAAGTCAATGGACATCCAGATGGGGAACTTCAACAACATGATTTTATCGGGCGACTGGATGGCGATCCGCTATGATATCACGACGATAAACTGCAAGACCGGAAAGTCAAATCCCGGCACGACGATGGAATTTGCAAAGTTCGGTGATTTCGGCGCGAAAGGTGCGAAGGTCGATGAAGGCTTCGGCGGCGTGAAGGGCCCGGACTATGCAGCGATGATGAGCTTCCAGACGGATGCCGAGAAGAAGCAGCAGGAAGCCTTCATGCAGGAAATGATCAACACGAAGCTGCCGGTTACGAATGACCTCCGGAGAAAGTATCTCGTGAAATATCCGACACCGCTCCTTACCGCGCAGTCCCAGGCGATGCGTGATGCGATCCTTCAGAACATCGATGCCTGGAATCAGGGCTACGACACCTGGTCATCCAATGCTGACACCTTCTTCACAGCGGGTGTGCAGTACAACCTCTCTGATGAGAACATGAATCTTTCTCAGTATAAAAATGCCGTAAAATCACTCATAGATTCCGAGCAGATTGTTCGCATCAATAATCTCTTAGTCAGCGAAGACTGGGCTGCGATCCACTACTGGTCTGTCGTAACAGACACTGCCGGCAACAAAACGGCTGACGATCACATGTCCTTCCTGCACTTCGTTGAAAACGATGGCGCCCTGAAGGTCGACATGGCCTGGACAAAATAAATGTGTGGCACCGGGGACGGTTCTCCCGGTGTCATTCTTTGTTGAGAAACCTCCTTGCCATCAGAGCAAGCACTTTATTATACTTAGCTCAATATGAGGTAAAAAACTATGGTTACAGTTTTCGTACTTGAAGATGATAGGGATCTCAATGCTGTCATCTGCCGCCATCTCGAGATGAATGGCTATCATACCGTGTCGTGCCTCAGCGTACAGGACGCCTATGATGCCATGGAGAACACACACTATGATGCTTTTATCTCGGACATCATGATGCCGGGCGAGGATGGCTTTTCCTTCGCAAGGGAGATTCGAACAAGAGACGCCGATGTTCCCATTCTTTTCATGACTGCCTATGATTCGCTTGAAAACATGCGGCGTGGCTACCAGCTGGGCATCGATGACTATATGCCGAAGCCGGTGAACCTCGATGAGATGGAGCTCCGGCTGTCAGCATTACTGCGAAGAGCGCGGATTGCCGCTAAAAAGCAGATGGTTATCGGCAATCTGACGCTTGACGAAGCCTCTATGACGGCAGAACTCTTCGGTGCAGCCGTGCCGCTGTCCGTCCGTGAATTTAAACTCCTCTTCACGTTGCTGTCTTACCCCGGCAAGGCCTTTTCGCGCGCACAGCTTCTCGAAGCCTACAATGGCCTCGACAGTGAGAGTTCCCTTCGCTCCGTCGATGTCTTCATCACGGGAATCCGCGCAAAATTCGCTGCGTGCGATGCTTTTCGGATCGAGTCTGTCCGCGGCCTAGGTTACCGGGCTGTTATCATCGCGAATCATGAGTAATTTTGCGGCAGTCTGGCACTGAATAATGAGTTAATTGACGGAATTCCATGAGTCAATTTGCGGATGAGTCAAATTACGGATATATATGAGTGATTTTACGGAGTGAGTAAAATTGCGGATATCCATGAGTGATTTTACGGCAAATAGATTTTTTCGGAGGATAAAATCATGAAGCAAACGGAGCAAGACCCTCGCATCAATGCAAGCTCATTGACATTTTCTGATTATCTTAAAATACTTCTCATCTGTAACGTAACCTGCGCCCTGCTGCTTGCCGTTTATAATTTAATGCATGGATTTTTGCATGCGAAATTTCAAGATGATCACGACCTTGTGGTTTATATTTCCGTCGGCATTTTCGTCGTACTGGCAAGCCTCATCATTTCTCTCATCGTCGTTTATGCGAGACGGCGCTATATGAACCGGCACATACAGATCGTCCTCGACTCCGCGCGTCGGGTTGCATCCGGCGATTATTCCGTGCGGATACCTCTTACACATATCGATGGAAAAACCGATGAATTTGATGTGCTGTATGAAGACTTCAATACGATGGCAGAAAACCTGTCGAAGAAAACGGTGCTCGGTGAAGACTTTCTGTCCAATGTCTCACACGAATTTAAGACACCTCTCTCCGTCATCACAAACTATATTACGGTTCTGGATAGTGATTCTCTCTCCGCAGAAGACAGGCATGCCTATATGGAGAAGATCCGTGATGCCTCGCTCAGACTCTCTGATCTCGTCGGCAATATCCTGAAGCTTAATCGTCTCGAACAGGGAAAGATCGACGTACAGCTAAAAAGTTTTGATCTATGCGATGCTCTTGCACAATCAATTCTCAATTTTGACCAGCCACTGACCGAAAAAAATATTGATCTCACTGCCAATCTCGATACACGCATCATGATTGATTCCGATGAAGAACTTCTCTCAATCGTCTTTAACAACCTCCTTTCGAACGCCATCAAATTCACACCGGAAAACGGTCAGATCACCATCTCCGCTGAAAAGGCTGATGGAGGCATTAACAACAGCAATTCAAAAAACAGTAAAACGATAAGCACTGACTTAAGTGACAAAATTGGCACCAGTGACTGCAAATACGCCATTGTGCGTATATCCGATAGCGGTTGCGGCATGAGTGAAGATACGGTAAATCATATCTTCGACAAATTCTACCAGGCAGATACCTCTCACAGTACGAAGGGAAACGGTCTCGGTCTTGCCATGGTTTCAGAAATCAGCCGTCTCCTGCATTTCACAATCGCTGTAGACAGCGCACCCGGAAATGGCTCCACCTTTACCCTGAAATTACCACTCCTATGAAATATATGTTATGATAGACATACCATTTTTATATAAAAGGAATTTCATCCTGAAAGGAGTCTATATGACAGCAAATGAAAAATACGAGCTCTGGCTTTCGAAGCTTCCCGATGCGGATCCGCTGAAGCAAGAGCTTCTCAGCCTTCGTGGCAATGAAACCGAGATCAAGGAACGCTTCACCCAGGATCTTCACTTCGGTACCGCCGGTCTCCGCGGCAAGGTCGGCGCCGGCACAAACAACATGAATTTCCTCACGATCGGCCAGGCCACGCAGGGCATCGCTGAGTATATCAAAAAGCAGGGACAGGACGCCATCGACCGCGGCGTCATCATCGCCCACGACCCGAGGCATTTCTCTAAAGAGTTTAGTGAACTGACCGCTTCGATCCTCGCGGCAAACGGCATCAAGACCTATGTCTTCCCGGATCTCCGCCCGACTCCGGAGCTTGCCTTCATGATTCGTAAGCTCCACACCGTTTCCGGCATCAATATCACCGCTTCCCACAACCCGAAGGAATATAACGGCTACAAGGTCTACTGGGATGACGGTTGCCAGGTTTCCGGCGAGGTTGCCGACGGCATGAGCGAAGAAATTGCAAAGGTGAACCTCTTTGCACCGCAGAAAAAGCTCGAATTCGAGACCGCCATCAAGGAAGGAAAAATCACCGTTCTTGGTGAAGAATACGACCGCGCTTACCTTGACAAAATTGAAAGTCTCGCGATCCACGAAGGCACAGATCTCGACCTCTCGATTCCGATCGTCTACACCCCGCTGAACGGCTGCGGCTCCATCCCTTTCCGGACAATGCTTACGGACCGCGGCTTCACGAACTGGCATATCGTAGCCGAGCAGACAGATCCCGACCCGGATTTTACGACCGTAGGCTATCCGAACCCGGAGGATCCGAAGGCATTTGCACTCTCCGAGAAGCTTGGCCGTAATACCGGCGCAGAACTACTCATGGCGACCGATCCGGACTCCGACCGCTTCGCAATCGAAATCCGTGACAAGGATGGAAATTACATCCCGCTAAACGGCAACCAGACCGGCTACCTCCTCGTAAACTACATCCTCGAAGGCCACAAGGACGCCGGCACCCTACCGAAGAAAGGTGCCATGGTAAAGTCCATCGTAACCAGCACCCTCTCGACCATCATGGCAGAAGCTTACGGTGTCGAGATGTTTGAAACCCTCACCGGCTTCAAGAACATCTGCGGCAAGATTCCGTACCTTGAAAAAAACAACTACACCTACCTCTTCGGCTACGAAGAGTCCGTCGGCTATTCCGCATCAAAGGACATCCGCGACAAGGACGGTATCAGTGCCGGTATGCTCGTAGCTGAAGCTGCAGCATATTACAAAAAGCAGGGAAAGACCCTGTTTGATGTCTTAAATGAGATCTATGCAAAATACGGCTATTTCTCGGAAGCAGAACCGAACATCATCCTCCAGGGCCTCGAGGGTGCTGCCCGCATCAGCCGCATGATGGACTATGTCCGTGCAAACCTTCCGACAGAAGTTGCCGGCCTCCCCGTAGCAAAAATCATCGATTACAAAGACGGCTACGAAGACATCCCCGCATCAAACGTCGTCCGCATCTTCCTCCGCGGTGGCTCCTGGTTTGCCATCCGCCCGTCCGGCACCGAGCCAAAAATCAAGTTCTACTTCTATACAAAATCAAGCAGCCGTCAGGCTGCTCAAGCCCTGGGCGACCAGATCAAGACAGAAGTTTTGGGAAAAGTCCAGTCCGTCCAATAAGCCAATAAAGAAGGGGCTGCCGCGCTTTCGCGCGTCGGCCCCATAGGTTTTAAACTGTAAAACCCGCCCAGGGGAGGGCGGGTCATACAGAGTAGTAAGTAGTATAGGGTAAAGAGAAAGAAAAAAATGATGTTGACTTCTTTTTCTCATCAACAACTGTATCATAGCTCCGAAAGCTGAAACGAAACTGAAAATTTGCCTAAATACTTTCAGTTTCTATTTTTTCTCAAATTTCAAACGACTTTAGGCTTGCTATGCTCCGGATGTCTATTTAAGACATCCGGATTTTAGTTTAAATCATATCACTGCAGCTTTGACTCCACATCGCTGGCAATCTTCGCCGTCGTCTCAGCGGCCTCTCTGCCACCCTTACCGGTCTCATCATCGACACACGGATCCTCCGCCACGGCTGGCTTCGGCTTCGCAGTTTTGTCTACCGGCGTTGCGTCACCGATACCAAGCGATTCACTCACAAGTCCGAGATGCGAAACCGCACCGGCAAGATCCGTCGGCATATAAATCTTCGTCGCACGGCCATCAGCAACAGTCTTTAGTGCTTCGATACCCTTGAGCTTGAGAACCTGCTCGGAGATCTTCGCAGCGTTCAGCTTCTCGATACCTTCCGCCTCTGCCTCATAGACCATCTCGATAGACTTCGCTTTACCTTCTGCCAGAGCAATCTGCGCATCTCTTTCGGCTTCAGCCGCAAGAATCTTCGCTTTCTTATCGCCCTCTGCTCTTGCTACGACGGCCTCCTGATGCGCCTGTGCCTCGAGCACGGTCTGACGACGTTCACGTTCTGCACGCATCTGCTTCGTCATGACCTCTTCGATTTCCTTCGGTGGCTGAATGTTTTTAATCTCGACACGCGTTACCTTGATGCCCCAGGCATCCGTTGCTTCATCGAGAATCTGCTGCATCTTTCCATTGATTGTCTCACGGGATGTCAGCGTCTCATCGAGCTCCATATCACCGATAATATTTCGAAGTGTCGTCGCAGACAGATTTTGTAGACCAGCAATCGGATTCTCCACACCATAGGTGAAGAGCTTCGGATCAAATACCTTCATGAACACGACGGAATCAATCTGCATCGTGACATTATCCTTTGTAATGACCGGCTGTGGCGGGAAATCCAGCACCTGTTCCTTCAGAGATACCGTACGAACGATTGCCTCAATAAAAGGCACCTTCACATGAAGTCCGGCGTTCCAGGTGCTCTTATACTTACCGAGCCGCTCTACGACGACAGCCTTCGCCTGCGGTACGATCCGGACATTCACGACAATCAAAAGGATGATGATCACTAGAAGAACGATCAAAAATGGCATACTCATATCCTCCTAAACTTTTAATACCTCTATTATAACATACTTTTCTTAATTTTTTTGGATTTTACATTATTTTTACACGGATGAGTCCAATCACATTCCCAAGAATCTGATTATTCTCAGGTTTAAGATTCACTTTTCTTCCATTGCCGGTTTCGACATGGATAAACTTCTCTTTGGATCGAAACCGCCTTACAAAGGTCGTCTTTTCTCTTCTTAGAAGCACCAGGTCTCCATTCATTATATTGTCGCTTCTTCGAATCATGAGATAATCGCCTTTATAGATTCCGATGGACTGAAAAGCATCATCCTCCATTGGAAAGAGAAATACCCTTTCCGGTGGAAGAAGACTCTCTGGATACGGAATCTCCTTTCTGATATTATCTTCTGAAAAAAGTTCATCCTTATTATCGGCAGACACAAGCATCGGAAGCATACGAATTCTTTTCTTTGTTTCCTCACTAAATTGCTTTTTCATAACCTCCAAAGACCGAGGATGCGCTGGATTTCTTCGTATCAATCCCATTTTTTCAAGATCGTTCAAATACTTGAAGATGCTCGCCGTGGACTTAAAACCTAGTGCTATCTGCATCTCCCGGACGGATGGAGGAATCTGTTTCTCCTTTTTGAACGCTTTAATATATTCGTAAACCTCCGCCTGCCGCTTCGTCAAATGCTGCGGATCATAGATTTTCTTTTTTCTTCCCATATTTCCGCCCCATAGATATACGCATATCAGCGTATTGCGACCTAGATCTACCCTAATTCAGCATAATAAATATCATCTAAGCGTACTGATATGGCTTATCACCCAATATATCCGCCGACATTGATCATCCTGATGTCATGCGTATGTGTACGGATCAATGTGTAAAGTATGAGATAAACCGCGAACACCGTGAGAATCTTTCCGACGATGACATTAGAACCAAATCCAAGCATAAGCGGAACATACAAAAGAAGGATGCTTAGCACAAAGCCCACATAGCCGTAGCTTCGCTTCATTTTCGGCTTCGCATAGATTTCCGTCGACATAAGGCATGCATAATAAACAAATTGCGACATGACCATCCACATGGTCTTCGCAAGGATCGGACCGGTCTTATGCGACATATATTCGAGTGCAACGGTCGTCGAGTTGATTGCAAGAATCATGAGTACATGGATGAACAGAAATGCAAGCCCTGAGGTCTCCTTATGATGGTCAAGGATGTTGTCATTGAAATAGGCGTAAGCCATGAACATACCGATGACAATCAGGAAGCTTGCAAGACCCTCCAGGAAATTTTCACCTACCTCGAAATATTCTGAAATTCCGATAATCATCTCGCCAAAGGTCAGAATCACGAGCAGAAGGTTTCGTTCCGCGAGATGAGGGAAGTCACAAGGCCTCTGGGCATAGAGCTTCTCCTGCACTGCCTTGGCAATATAGCCATACATTATTGCAAAAGGAGACAGGACGAGTCCGTACATCTCGTGAAGAAAAATGGAAATCACGACGAGTGCAGCCTCCGACAAAAGGATAAAATAGTTTCTTTTGAGGATCTTCTTATCCAGTGCGTCCATATGGGGTGCGAACATATATTTATCGAAGGAACGGTATGCCAGATTCAGAAGGATTGCAGTAAATGCTACGTGGTACCGGATGTAGTGCTCCATCCATCGGATGTTCGAACCCGAGGCCATGTAGTAAAGACAGAACATATTGATGAAAATGCTGACATAATCGCGGATTGACTTCCGCCCGTATCGGTTAAAGAACATCGTCGTAAACATCCAGACCTGCAGGACGACGGCCATCAGGAAAAAGAAGGTCAGCATGAGCTCCTGTGAAGGCATGCGGTCCGTGATACCGTGAAACAGCGCATTGATGGTACGAAGACTGTGTACGAAAATAAGGTCGAAAAAAAGCTCGATGTATTCGACCTTTTTCTCCACCGGCTGTGGCTTATCTACAGGATAATTTTTGGCAACACGTTTGCGGATTCTCCAGAGAAGTGAATTGATCTCTTCATCGTCTTCCCCAACTCCCTCCTCTGTCAGCGAGTATAATTTCTTCAGCTCCTCGTCGGTCATGGCTGCTCCTTTCCTGCAGGCACACTTCATCCCGCATGCTATCTTCTAACGATAAATTTCTGTGACTATACATTATTGAATCATATGTACATCGAGCTGATCATATGGGATGGAAATTTCATTTTTATCAAGCTCGTTCTTAATTTTTTCCGTGAGATCCCACTTCGTCTGATAATAATCATCATTCTTCAGCCAGCCATAGGCAGCGACCACAACTGCGCTGCTATCAAGCTTATCTACATAGGAGGATACCGGATAATCCTTCATCACACGGCTGTCCTCTTCGAAGGCCTTTTGCAGAATCTTTCTTGCCTTTCCCATATCTGCATCATAGCTAACGCCCACAGAAATCACGAGCTTCCGAACCGGCTTCACGGTAACATTCGTAATCGTTGTGTTGGCAAGCGTACCATTCGGAATCGAGATAATCTCTCCATTGAAGGTCTCCAGCATCGTGTAAACGAGACCAATGTCCCGAACATAGCCTTCCTTTCCGTCCGGCAGGATGATGTAGTCATTGAGACGAAAGGGATGTGTTAAAAGGATGATGAGACTGCCGGCGAAATTTGACAGACTTCCCTGTAGAGAAAGACCTATCGCCAGTGCAGCAGAACCGAGCAGGGTCACGATCGAGGCGGTATTCACGCCAAGCTGTCCGCAGATAATGAATACAACCAGCACATACAGAGCAACATTCAAAAACGAATGGAGAAAACCAGCCATGCCCTTATCGAGCTGGTGGCGGTTAGTCGCTTTATCAAAGATTTTAAGCACCCATTTAATGATATACCGTGCAATAAAAAATATGATGACAGCCCATAGAATCTTCATACCGGCGTTAATGAGTGTCGGTGTCATCTTCTGAAGAATCGTCACCTTTTCGGAAATATCACTTGCAGCCTCTTCGACAGAGGGTATAGTTTCAGTCATAATTATCCTCCTACTATACGTTTCATTATGAAAAGTATAACATGCACTGATGAAGCCCCTCAAGCATTTCCGGAAAAAAGGAGACATCGCAAAGCGCGGTACCCCGGGATAATCAATAAAAGGCTTGCGAAGGCAGTCGCAATCGCATAAGATTATGCATATTCATCATTCTATTTTTATACTTTTTCAGGAGGTAAAATCTTGCTGCGGCTAAGCTCTAAAAAGATTAAATTGCAGTCATTTTTTCTTATTCTCCTCCTGATATCTATCCTGGTCTGGAATCCGTTCAATATAACAGATCGGCTTGGACGATCGCTCGGTACCTCTCTAAAGGAAAACATCCTCTACGTAGAAGGAGATACATATCCTAATCCTTCCGAAAATTTGTCCTGCGTCAACCTGCATGGAGCCCGCATCGATCGTACCCGTGTAGATCTCGCTGAACTTTCTCGCATTTATCATCCGCTCATATGCGTATATTATCGTGTAATTTGGCAGATATTTTCGATTCGAGTTCTGTTCAGTATCTTTGCACTGATCTTCTTCTACTCTAGTAATCGAATCACACTATATTTGCGTCAAACCGAAAGAAGCCTGATGAATCCGCAATATGAGGCGCTTCTTCTCCGGTCTGTTCGAATTTTATCTTAAATTTTAATCTCTATATTCTAAGACTTCTTTTCCCACTTAAAAATTATAAAAAATCAATTAGAGGCAGTCATGAAAGAAAACATCGAGCACTGCCGGCGGGAAAGCCCTGTGGTTTTCTCCGTCGCGGCCGCCCTTGTTTTTCTTCTGATCCTTCATTTTACGAGATATGTGACGCGTGGTATCAGTCTACCTGGCTATGAGGGACTACTCCTTCGGGAAGAGTCCTCTCTGATTCTCTGTGCTCTGGTGCTCCTTAGTACCGGCCAGTATAAAAATATTCTTTGGCAAAAAGTAAATGTCACAGAAACGCTTACAGCAGGCATCGTACTGATTGTTTTCGATACTCTTCTTCTCGGCTATGACCGAATTCTCATGCTTGAGAAAGATCCACTTCCGTGGACAGAACAACTTGTTTTTTTCTCCTTCGTTCTTTTAGTCGGGATTCTGGAGGAAACCGTCTTCCGCGGTATTATCGAAGGCACTTTACTTAGTGTACATCTGAAGCGTCTAAAAAATCCGGCACCGTATACGCTCCGCCTTTTTGCAGCGCTTTTTTCCGGCATGCTGTTCGGCTTTTGTCATATTATCAACATTTCCTGGGCAGATAATCCGACAGCGATCTTTATCCAGATGATACAAAATGTAGTCATTGGCATCTATTTCAGTCTGATCTATGCCTATCAGGAAAATGTAATCGGCATGATTCTACTCCATACGCTCTATGACTTCACATCACTTTTTATGTCTGGCATATATGGGATCGGTTCAATGCAAACGACGGTAGAACAGCTCTCTCCGGAGAGTCTTTGGCTCCTTTTAATATATATAATACCGTCTCTCAATCTCGTGTTTAAAATTATCAGAAGAAAAACATAACAAAGATAACCGGGGCATAGAATATTCCCGGAATATAACATGAAAGCACAGGAGGCATGGACTGCCGATCGCATATATACATGCCATCGACAGTCCATACCTCCTGTGCTATTATTTTTATCCCATTATTTCTAACGCTTCACGCCTGTTGCTCGTTATAAACGAACGTAGCTACTCTTAGGCTGGAAGAGATTTTTCTTGGAAATTTCAGAAAGAGAAGTTACTCCGCACATCTTCATCGTATCCTGAAGTTCCCTTCCAAGCTTTTCAGTATAGAGCTTTACCCCTTCCTCTGCACCACCATAAACAGCTGTGACATACGGACGAGCGATGAGCACGGCATCAGCACCAAGTGCAATCGCCTTAAAGATGTCGTTTCCTGTACGAATACCGCCATCTACCAGAATCATCAGTCTGCCCTTCAACGCATCTGCGATTTCTTCGAGCACCTCTGCAGTCGATGGAGTCTGGTCAAGCACACGGCCACCATGATTCGATACGATGATAGCAGAGGCACCGGCCTTCTCAGCATCCATCGCACCCTGTACTGTCATGACACCCTTCACGATAAATGGCTTCCCTGCTCCTTTAATCACAGCGGAAAGCTCCTCGACAGTTTTTGAACCAGCTGGCGGTGTCAATCCCTGCAGAAATGGAAGACCCGCTGCATCGACATCCATCGCAACAGCCATGGAGTCGGAATCCTTCACCAGTGCAAACTTTTCCTTGAGCGTATTCTCGTCCCACGGTTTGACGGTCGGAACACCGACTCCTCCAGCCTTTTTCACTGCGGCTGTCGCAGCCTTCATTACCTCCGGATTCGTACCATCTCCAGTAAAAGCAACAATGCCAGCCTTTTCACAGGCAGATACCAGAATATCGTTATACTTGATATCATCCAATTTGTCCCCATAATGCAGATTCACTGCACCAACTGGTCCCGCAAAAATCGGATATTTCATTTTATGACCGAAAAAATTGAAACTGGTATCCGGGGTCTTATTTTCTGCAATCGTGTTCATGTTAATGCGAACACACTGCCATGCATCATAGTTTCGGATAGCTACGTCTCCGATTCCCTTTGCTCCCGGACCCGGAATATGATTTCCGCATGCTTTTCCGTTACAAACCGGACACGCCTTACAAAGACCGCTCATGTTCTCTCTTGCTTTCTCAAGCATTTCTTGATAAGTCATATAAACCTCCTATGCTTTACTTTCAACAAACCTGTCAAGATTTTACAACAAAAGACAGGACTAGTTAAGTCCTGCCTTTTCTTTCATCTTTTAGGATGTATTCATTTAGCCTGCACTGGCTGTCGTCTCTGTCGTAGTACCCGGTATCTCGGGAGGGTTGCCCTGCGGCGCTTCTCCATCCGGCTTCGCTGGCGGCGTTTCACCGGCTGCCGGCGCCTGTCCATCCGGGAGTGCTGGCGGTGTCTCACCGTCAGCCGGTGCCTGTCCAGGTGTACCGGAAGGAGCCTGACCGTTACCCGAAGGTGCCTGAACCTGACCACTACCGGACGGAGCCTGACCGCCCTGTGGTGCCTGACCATCTGGCATCTCAGGAGGATTTCCCTGCTGTTGTGTCGAAGCATTTGGATTTACGTAAGCTTCTACAGCTTCACCTGTCGAAGCTGTTCCCTCTGTATATTCAGTTCCATTCACATACAGCTTATAACCATTGAGATCGATTGAATCTGCATCACAGGTGAGACTCGTAATATAGGAGTCTCCTGTCAAAGTCCATTTAGAACCGTCCGTCAGCTCTACATATACGCTTCCAGACGTACCGTCAGTATTGATTGCGCCAGAATACGTAGATCCATCCTTCAGATACATATTAAGGGTAGAAATATCATCAACGATTGTATTACCTTCCATCTTCTGATTTGTTGCTGTGAAGGTTACCTGACCGCCATTCGATCCCTCGTTGCCCCAGCCGGCTGCCTGGATTCTGAGAAAATCATCACTGGCATAGCTGAACGCTACATCTTCAAGCTCAATCGTCGCCGTAGTATTGTTGACAAAGAACATACCACCGTTCTTTGATGTGAGAGAACCACCAGTCATCTTAAAGGCTGCTGTACCCTCCTCAGCATCACCCGACATCGATTGATAGATCATCACTGCCTGATAATAATCAGAATTATCACTATTTTTAGAAACATTGTTTGCCGTGACATCTGTATTTTCAAGTGTTGCAGAATTTGAGCCTTCTACGACGATACCCTGTGCTGAGTTAGATACTAAAGTCGCATTCTTCACCGTGATATCTGCGGTCGAATAAATATCCGGTGAACCAGAACCATTTGTTTCGTAATAGCCACCATCTACCGTTACTGTTCCACCGCCACGATCACTACGAATGGCTGCTGATGAACCGCCTTGCGTTATAATCGTCAGGTTTTTGGCATTCATGGTGCCACCGCCTGTCGTCATCAACCCACCGGAATTGTTTGAGTTTGTTGTAATCGTCGAATCAGAGATATTTACCGTTGTTCCTTCACCATAAGAAAAAACAGCATTGGCATGCGCGCCATCTGTCGTAACATCAGCATTTGCGATTGTTAAGGTCGCACCATTCTCTGCGAAAATTGCTGCATTGTCACCATAGAAATCCGCTTCATCATTACTGCTGGAATCACCAGTCTTCGTAACGGTAATATTATCATAGGTAGCTTCCTCGCCATCAGCGAGAATCGCATGTCCGCCCGCTTCAGCATTATCATAACTTATTTTTTCTGTTTCTGTCTCTGTCTCAGCTTCTGTCGATGCCTCTGTACTAACTTCTGTTGTAGATGCCTGTGCTGTTGATGCACTGCCGCAAGCACTGAGGCTTAAACCTACCAGAGCTGTTGTCATCAGGATTGCTGTCGCTTTTTTCTGATTTCGTGTAATTTGTATGCGTTTTTGCGCTGTTCTTCTTAAATTCATATTCTTTCTCATCGTGCTTCTCCTTTACATTTTTCAGTTACGGATACGCATTGGTATGGCTCGTAGCTTTCAGAAAATTTTGATTTCTTTCATCTGACACGGTGAGTATAGATGATGATGCTGAAATGGTGCTGAAAGAACTCAATTTTTCAAAAAAAGAAGAGACAGCTTTGAGTCTGTCCCTCCTTCATCTTAAATTATTGTATTTATTGCAAATATTGTTTTCCCCATCCTTGGGTTGCATCCTATACAGGAACAATCAAACATTGCTGCGTACTTTATTCCACTGCGTAATTTGCGAGGCAAAGTCATCATAATCATGAATCACACTCGTAAGCAATCTCTTATACAAGGTGGTCTTTGTGTCCTCTGGTGTTTCCTTAATATATTGATAATAATGCATCACATAATCATAACACCAGGCGTCCCGCTTATCATACTTTACCTGCCCCGGCATGATATGTTTACTAGCTTCAAAAAAGATATTCATGATTTCATCTATCTCCAGGACATCATAAAGAAGCTCCATCACCATCGGACAAACAGATTTGTCAATCACATCCTGTTTTTCTTTTTCCCGAAGCGTATCCTTTTCCTTCTGTTCCTCCTCGCGCTTCTTTCGATCCTCCTCGAAAAACTTTTCTGATTCCAGCTCCTCAAATGTCATCTGATGAGGGCCCTTCTCCTTTTCCTTGATGGCATCCTGATAAACAGAATATTCATCGTCTAGAATGATCTTCGTATCCTTCAGTTCACCCTCTGTTTTGCGAAGAATGCAGAACTTGATCTGCACCGGTTTTCGATATCTTTTGCCGTACCGATCCTCACGAATCGGAATGTATTTTATTTTGAGATCAGTATATTTATTAATCTCCTCTTGTGCTGGTGCCAGTACATCTCGCTCAAAAATAGGGAAATTTGCCCAGTTTTTCGGAATACTTGCAAAATTTTTACCTTTCTTTTTTTCATCTGACTTCCAGTCACAGATCATCATTTGAAAATCATTATCTGTTCCGGTTCCAAGTTCGAAGGTCCATTCCTTTTTATTTAAATAGGTGCGAATGAGTTCATAAATTCTTGGCGAATATTTGTGCGTCATAAGAGACGTCTCTTCCAAACGCGGTGCTATATAGTACTTCTTATCCCCTGTGGATAGGTTATATAGATAAGGAAACATATCCTCATGAAACTTAATGATTACATCACCTGTACCTGGATCCAGATGAATCACATTAAGCCAATGTACATAGGCCTCTTTACCATCCTCAAGTCTAATCCACCATCCTTTATCAGAGATGCTCTGCAGTGTAGACTTTGTATTTGTATATGAATTTTTTTCTGAAACAATAGACCTATGAATAATACTCTGAAATTCATTACAATTAAAGCAGTATTCTGTATTGATATCATCTCCAGGTTTTATTTTTGATACCAGATAATTCAAAGCCTTAGATTCCATAAGAGAAAGATAGAACTTTCCCTTCTGTACCATCTCAGAGCTCTTAACTACCTTATTTTCACGTGCTTTCTGTAGACTATTCATAGTTTTTACCGTATCATCACTCATTTAACGTTTCAAAAAATATGAGTTTTTTTACGGGCTAATCGATATTTTTATAAAAATTTAACCGTAGGAAAACTCATGTTTTTAATATACTTGAAGTATCCTTTCTTTGCAAGGGAAATAAGCCGTATCTTCACTCATATTTGTCAATTTTTGCCGTATATTTGCTCATGTTTTTATGGGAATTTCGATTGTTACCGCAAAAAGCTACGCTTTATGCCGTATGTTCGCTCATGATTCCGAAGTTTTACCGTAAATTTCCTCATAATTTAGTACGCCATTCCGTAAAATGACTCAATTTTTAAATTATAAAGCCGTATCTCTGCTCATAATTCTATCTGGCTTTTTTAGTTTTTTCTTATCTATTTTCACGATTTAATGAATTTCTTGTAATTAGCATGATTCTCTTATTAAAAGAGTGCATTATTCCGTAAAATTACTCATATTTTAAGGCCATATACCGTATTTTTTCTCATAGATTCGTCCGATAAACGTAATTTTACTCATATTAAAACCAAAAATTTTCTGCAATTACCCAGATTTCGAAAAAAAAACAATCTATGAAGCAAATATTAAGCCATAATTGACCGTATTTTTGCTCATAGACTGTTCTAACTCCACTCATATGAAACTACAGAATGGCTTAGATTTCTCCGTATTTTTGCTCATGCATTTCCGTAGCAATTCTTCGATTTCTTCTTATTTATTAATAAAATACTATATAATATATATAATAATAAAATACTACATTAGGTTTTCGTTTTTTTCATATCTTTATAAACAATCCAATTAATAAATTCTGTTTTTTTAACACCGAGCTCTGGATAAAAATTCATAAACCAATCATATAGAGTTTTATCAAATATTAAAGTTTTTTGCTTTGTGAATTTTCCCATTTCTGGTAGCGAAAAGGAATAAGGATCAATTTGTAAGTTTTCCTTTAATACGAGGTCTCTTTCTTTCTTCATAAGATCTTCAACAAAACTAAATTGACTAACACGAAGCTGGGCGGAGCGAATGCGTATATATTGTTCTATTTCTGCAGTGAACTTTACAGATGTTTGTTTTGTCTCATGAGAAGAAGTCATAGTAATATCACGTGAAACGATAGAAGATGATGTTTCGTTGCTTGTTTCGCTATTATCTTTGACAGAAAAAGACGATAATGTAATTGTTTCTATCTTATTGGCTTCTGATTTAGTATTAATATTGTATTTATTATCCTTAGTTCCTTTAATAATATTATTGTCCTTAGTGATCTTATTGCCATCAAAGGAGGATTTATCTTCAAATGCAGCAAATAAACCACCATTATTTTGTTTAACCTTCATATTAAATCTCCTTTTCTATTTCGTCGGCAAGATCCATAAAATCTTTGGTAGCATTTGAGCCGGGAGCATAGTCAGATATATTCATTGATTGACTTTGTGCTTCTTTAAGCTGCTGACAAGTACGTATCGCAGTTTTAAAAATAGGTATATTTTCTTGTTTTCCTATAACAGGTAAACCTTCTCTCGTTTCTCGATCAAGCTTCGTTCGTACATCATATACTACCTGTAGGACTCCAAGTATTTGTAATGAGGGGTTTAATGCTTTTGAATTATTGATATTTCCAAGAATTATTTTTAAGCCATCCATTGCAAATTTATCGGCTCGTACAGGAATGATAATATAATCTGATGCAATCCACGCAACAGATGAATAAAAGCCATAATTCGGAGGCGTGTCAATAATGACATAGTCATAATTTAGATTTGTCATTTGAGATTTCATCAGCATAAAATTGCCAGGATTTGCTGTAAACTGACTTTCAATTCCCATTAATGCAAGATCATTAGGAATAATATCACCATTCGTTGTAGTTTGAATCGAATCGTTTAAGGTAGCTGTCCTGAAAAATACATCATACATAGTATTCGTATCTTCTGTTTTTGCTAGCATAGCTGAAGATGCATTACATTGTGGATCATTATCAATAATCAGAACCTTTTTGCCTTTTTTTCTAAGTGCATCCGCCAGACAAAGGGTTGTAGAAGTTTTGCCAACACCACCCTTTTGATTTGATATACTGATGACTTTCATAATACCTCCATAGATTATAAATATAAAGTATTTATTGTATTAAATGCAAATAGTGCTATTAGTACAAGTATATAAGTAAATATAATTATAATATATGAAAAAGAGATAATAAAGTCAATGAATATAATAATAAAATTAAGTGCAATAAAAGCAATAAAAGATTTAATGGCAATATAAAAGAGGCATTAGAAAATTTATTTAATAAGATGTAAGAGTTATAATGGAACTATATCATTAAATCTTGTTGAGAGGTAAATTTCATATAAAGTCATTGCTATAATGAATTAACAGATTGAAATAATTTGGTTAACAATATTATGATAAAAATTTTCCTAAAGGAGGTTTTTTATATGAGTCAAATCATAGAAAATTTAGAAAAGGTTGAAAGAAATATAGAAGAAGCTTGTAACGAAAGTGGTCGGAAGCGTGATGAAGTAACACTTATAGCAGTTTCAAAAACAAAGCCGGTTGAAGATATACGAGAGGCGATGAAATGTGGCATTAAAATCTTCGGTGAAAATAAAGTACAGGAACTAAGAGAAAAAACAGAAATCATCAAAGAATCACTTGAATGGCATATGATTGGTCATCTTCAGACAAATAAGGTTAAATATTTACCTGGAATGGTATATATGATTCATTCAGTGGATAATCTACCACTCGCAAATGAAATTGAGAAGCAATATAGGAAGCATAATATGATAGCCAAAATATTATGCGAGGTAAATATGGCTCATGAAGACACAAAATATGGTCTTGCACCAGAAGATACTCTCGATTTCATAAAACAAATAAAAGATTTGACACATATACAAATCGAAGGATTAATGACAATTGCTCCAGCTACAGAATATCCGGAAGATAATCGACAGTATTTTTCACAGTTAAGGCAATTGGAAGAAAAAATAAATATAGAATTAAAGATGAATATGAAGGAACTATCAATGGGAATGACCGGAGATTATCGAATTGCAATTGAGGAAGGAGCAACTTTTGTAAGAGTTGGCACAGGGATTTTCGGCGCTCGAAACTATGCAAACGTTAATACGTAAATTTATCATTGAGAAAAACTAAAAATGTATTTATATAAATTTAAGAATAACAATGATAATAAATGCACTTATTACAATATATACAATATAAAGTAAATACTTAACGAATTAAATGCAATAAAAGCAATATAAGCATTATAATCAATAAATGTATTAGGTGCCTTAAATACATAAATTAAATTCATAGTTGACATTCAAGTGTATAACGAGCTAACATAATATCACAACAAAATATGAAACCGAAGAGAAAGAGTAAGTAACCAGATCAGGAAGGTATAGAGAGCTGCTTCAAGGTGGAAGAGTGGTGCGGAGCGTTTTGGTGAATGGACTTTCGAGGGCGTGCAGGAAATCATTTATAATAAAGGAGAGTATGGCGCGACGAAGCTGCAATCGTACAGGAGCAGCGTGTATCACCCGCATAAGCGGCGTACATGGAAAAAGAGGGCTTTATGCCAAAGCGGGTGGTACCGCGGATCATGGAAGATTCGTCCCGGACAGAATTTATCTGTCCGGGATTTTTTATTCTAAAAGATTTTTCGCGCGAGAATGAATGCCCAGACAGACATAGAAAAGGAAGGATAAGATTATGAGAAAACTGAAAGCAATGCTTAGAACACTTGGGATCATGGGAATCACAGCGGGAATGCTTCTTATGACTGGCTGTGGAGGAAGCACTCAGACTGCCGCAGAGACAGCGACTACTGGAGCTAAGCAAGAAACGACAACAGAGATGGCTACAGTAGCTTCAGAGGTTTCAAATTCTTCTGAAGCTGCAGACGGTACGACGACTGCTGCAAGAACGCCAAAGGATGAAAAGCAGTTTAAGGTAGGTATCATTCAGATGATTGAAAATGGTGCATTTAATGATATGCGGGAAGGCTTTGTCGATGAGCTTCGGGCACAGGGCTATGCGGAAGACCAGCTACTAATCGAATATAAATGCGCACAGGGTGATGCAACAAACCTTCAGACCATCGCACAGGGAATGAGCGATGGAAGCTATGATCTTGTTGCAACGATTGCTACACCGCCGACGCAGGCTATGGTCAATATCGGAACAGATACACCGGTTATATTTGTATCTGTATCAGCACCTGTTAAGGCGGGCGTTATCACAGATATGGATCATCCGGATAAGAATGCAACCGGCACTTCAAACGCGATTCCGATGGATCAGATCTTCGGACTTGCAGAGAAGCTGACACCGGATGCAAAGAGCTTTGGAATACTTTACTGCACAAGTGAAGTTAATTCCGTAAATACCGCAGCCGAAGCGAAGGCTTATTGCGAAGCGAATGGTATGACGGTAACAGAGAAAACGGTTACCAATTCTTCAGAGGTACAGCAGGCTGCGCAGGCCTTAGCAGGTAGCGTAGATGCAATATTTATTCCGAATGATTCAGTTGTACAGTCAGCAATGACACTTGTTTCTGAAGTTGCAAGAGATGCGAAGATTCCAGTATATTGCTCCTCAGCAACGACAGTTGAATCCGGCGCGTTTGCAACCGTTGCCATCAGCGACAAGGGTATTGGTAAGATCAGCGCAGACAAAGCGCTGGACTATCTCAACGGAACGGATATTGCGGATATCCCGGCAGAGGTCGTGCCGGCTGATGAGACTGTGATTAACAAAACGACGATGGAAGCACTTGGCCTTACCGTGCAGGAGGACAGCAGTATTCGGTTCGTCGAGGATGCACAGTAAATGTATAAAAGTATGAAGAATATCAATATGTATGCTAAAATATAGGCATTAAGCACAGAATATATGTAAGTACCGTACGTCTGAAAGCGTATAGAGCAGATGGAGGAAATATGCTTCTTATTGGTTCACTTGAGCTCGGACTTTTATATTCTATCATGGTAATGGGAATATATATCAGCTTCCGGATTTTGAATATTCCGGATCTTACGACGGAGGGAAGCTTCACCTTCGGATTGGCTGTTTCCGCGATGCTTTGTGTTATAGGGCATCCGATCCTTGCGTTACCAGCGGCTATCGTCGTCGGTGCGCTAAGTGGGGCGGTCACAGGCCTACTGCATACACGGCTTCATATTCACCCTGTACTTACTGGTATCCTTACGATGAGTGCACTTTATTCTATTAACACTATGGTGCTGGGTGGGACACCAAACCTTTCTCTAATTGGAAAGGATACGATTTTTAGTATGCTGCAGAAGGCATTTCCCTCTATAAATAAGGAGGCTTCCAGGACGATACTTGCAGTACTTCTTGTTTTGATTTGTTTTTCTCTATTATCCGTATTTTTTCGCACACGACTTGGTCTTTGCATCAGGGCGGTCGGGGACAATACAGATATGGTTACAGCGTCTTCAATCAATGTTGACCTTACAGAGATCATCGCTTTAGCAATCAGCAATGGTTTGATCGGACTTTCGGGCGGAGTCATGGCACAGTATCAGAGCTTTGCAGATATCAATTCCGGTTCAGGAATACTTGTTGTTGGGCTGGCATCGGTTATCATAGGTGAAACACTTACAGGCAGACATTCGGTAACTGTCGGATTTGCATCCGCGGTGCTCGGATCCGTCGTATATAGGTATATCGTAGCGCTCGCTACCAGCACCAGCATTTTCCCTGCTTATTGGTTGAAAATGGTTTCCTCCCTTATCGTCATCGCGGCACTTGCAGTACCGGTCATCAAAGAAAACATGGCATTTTCCAAAATAAAAAAGGAAGCAGATTCGAAGACGGAGCTTCTTGGTGAGCAAAAACCGGAAAACAATGCATCAGTGTAAAGGAAGGAATGATGATGAGCGAAACAATGCTTGAGATCCGTCATGCTGATAAAACCTTTGGAAAAGGGACAATGAATGCGCACGTGGCATTAAATGATCTTTCTATACGCTTAAATGCGGGAGACTTCGTGACGGTTCTAGGCTCAAATGGCGCCGGAAAGTCCACTCTCTTCAATGCCATCTGCGGTACCTTTTATCTTGACCGGGGGAAAATATATCTTGGCGGTAAGGATATAACGTATGAAAAACCACATCGACGTGCGATGAACATTGGAAGGCTGTTTCAGGATCCGATGAAGGGGACAGCACCGAATCTTACGATAGAAGAAAACCTGGCTCTGAGCTATTCTAAGCATACCAGAAGCTCGTTATCCTTTGCACTAAAAAAGGAAGATCGTGAACTGTTCCGCGAAAAGCTTTCTGTATTCGGTATGGACCTCGAAAACAGAATGCAGACGAAAATCGGACTTTTATCCGGTGGACAGCGTCAGGTGGTCACGCTTTTGATGAGTACACTTGTGATGCCGGAGATACTTCTTTTGGATGAGCATACAGCAGCTCTCGACCCTTCTACTGCTGAAAAGGTCATGGAAATTACGAAGCAGATCGTTTCGGAGAATCATCTGACTACGATGATGATCACGCATAATATGCATCAGGCACTGACAACAGGTAACCGCACCATCATGCTGGATGAAGGAAAAATCATTTTGGATTTTTCAGAGGAAAAGCGGAAGAATATGAAGGTTGAGGATCTTGTTAATCTTTATTCCGAAAAAAAGAAGGAGGCATTTGCGAACGATCGGATGTTGCTGTCGTGAAGATATACCGTTATCTTTGCGACTTTGCTAGATACTTCTCAAAAAGGTCAGATAAATAGCGGAATAGTATCTCATCCGTCTTCTGATTGATTCGTAAGTCAGAAATCAATTGGGAGGCGGATTCATTTACGTCATTTTCGCCGCATATATCAGCACCGATTATACGGTGTTCTTCAAAAAGAAGGTTTAAGAGTGCTTTAAGGACAGAGAGTGAAAGATCCCCCTGGTTCCAGTTTGTTCTTGCATATATTGAAGACAGAACGTCCTTATCGATAGAGATATATACAGGGAGATCAGAGGCATCGAACAGCATCTTTGCCTGTTCAAGATTAATTGATAAATCCGAAAGTTCTGAGGCAGAAATAAAACGAACTTTTCCGGAAAATTCTTTCGAAAACTCCGATATATTTTGAATATCGGGACCGATTAAATCAACGAATTTTAGATTAGGTATCGTTTGGAGAGCATCTCTTACCCAGCTTCCACAACTGAGAAGTTCGTGGATGAGAGGCTCTTGCATATCCGTATGATGATCAAAGAGGATAAGTGAAAAGGGTTCTGAGATTTTCTTTAAAAAAAGCTCAGTTACATAATGATAATTACCATTATCAAGAAAATGTATTCCTGTAGGAGTATATTCAAAAATACGGGCCGATATTTTTGCTAATCCTTCCTTCGTGACATACATCGAGCAGCTCTCAATATCCGTGCAATCAATATAATGAAATAGCGACGCATCTTCGATAGGAATACTCTTATAAAAATTTGTAAAATCAAGAATCAAATTTTCCATAATAAAAGAATTATAACGCGGAAAAAAATTCAAAAAAGCCCTTGACTTTAGAGAAACCATTTTGTACTATAGGCAAGCTGTCTCGCGAGAGAGAGCAAAGAACCTTGAAAATCAAAGATCGAATAATACACAGACCCTGAAGATTCTTTTAATTAAGATTTTCAGAAGTATTCAGATGATGGCTTCGAAAGAAGAAATCA
>Ga0256406_1001842_pt1 | contig 32471 bp, 16 predicted proteins | sample RumenRJG_03DNA_FD_185986 | JGI IMG/M metagenome (GOLD analysis project Ga0256406, IMG submission 185986) | Bovine rumen microbial communities from Lethbridge, Alberta, Canada - RJG_03 | ecosystem: Host-associated > Mammals > Digestive system > Stomach > Rumen | place: Canada: Alberta | collected... | reverse complement strand
ATGAGGAAAGCCCTTTCTTTGTTTTATTCTTTGCCACGGAAATTATAACATTTCCACTCAAGGGGAGGCTTTCCTCTTTTATTGTTTCTGGAAAAATTCCCCTACCGAGTAAAATTTTACACTAAGGCCGGGGCCTTTGGCCCCGAGGGTTCAGAGGGTTCAAAGGGTTCAACGGGTGGTGGTGGCGGCTGCGGCGTGCACAGCGAACATGATTGGTAGGAGCACCAGCGACGCACCAATCATAGTGAGTCGTTTCCCCTTTAGGGGCAGTAATAAAGTCGGCGTTACGTGCTCAGCTGTATTCCCGTAGGGGCCTGCCGCCTACGGCGACAGAGGGGCATATGGCATCCATCGGGGCTTCGCCCCTCGGTGCCAAGGGTTGTGGTTCAGGGTTGTGTCGCTTGTGTGGAGACCCTGCAGAGGGGCTCCAAGTCGGGCAAAGTTGGTCCTTAGCCTGCACATAAAAGGACTTTCCTATGAGTCGCCCGACCGATTCAAGGGAAGGTGTCCGCTTCGCGGCTGAGTCTTTTAGTCAGCGTCACGGACGGAGCCCCGCATTACCGTCATTCAGAGCGGAGCTGCCTGTCGAACATGAGTGAAATGTTGTTCTTCGTTAAGCCAGGGAAGCACTGATTTAATCGCAGAATCGTATTTCATATGCATTTTTATCCAATGCTGCGTCATAAGTCTCCTTAAATAGCTCGCTATTCGCGTCGACTTATTCCTTGCATTGAATAAAAATGCAAGAATGAAATCCGATAACGATTAAATCAACGCTTCCCTAAAGGAGCGAAGAACCTCGGTGCCCGCTGCAATTGACACCATCGGTAATAAATACCTGTCGGCGGGGCAGACTTGTCGATAGTGGCTCCGCCCCCTCAAATCTCTATTTTTTCACCCCTCGAAAACACGCAAAAAACTTCCTGAATACCATAAAGCGGGGATACCGAAAAAGCCGCTTCGGGCGCAAGACTACCCTTCAGGATATCAGGAAGTTTTTTCGTATGTGCAATTTTCAGCCGGCTGAGGAGAAGCATCCTGCCCCTCTCTCCGGCATCCTGCATTCCATGGATTCGCGCAGGCAGGATAGCCGCCGGTCTTTGGAGCTTTTTGCTTCTCTGTACATAGAGTCATGGAAGGGAGCATATTGTCTCAAGAATCTGTACTGACTGACTTTCTTCTTATCAGAGATTATTTTTCTTAATGAAAGAACGCTTTTTCACTGTGCCAATATATCCCTGCTTGAACCGGGAAACTGTAATGGTCCCATCGCCCCATCATTCATGTCATAGATTTTAACCATAGGCATAAAATTATCCGAAGTTAGATCACTTGGTACTCTTTCCTAAAAATGGAGATGCTTTCCCAAAGCTGCTAATAAATGCACCTCTCCTTGCACGGGTCAAAGCAACATAGAGAAGACACTTTTCAGATATCAAGGATTCCTCTCTGGACACTTCATCGGTCTCGTCAATAGCATTTTTCAGAGGAATCACATTATTATTTGCGCCTGCCACAAAGACATACTCAAATTCCAAACCTTTGACTCTGTGCATGGTAGCAATCCGGATACCGTCCTTTTCGTCAGAATCAGAAGAATCTTTTGTAATCTTAATAATGGGAATTCCTTTTTCCTGTAAAGCATCCTTATAGTTATCTACGAGGCTGTTTGTCCGTGCCACAAGGCAGATATTCCTAAGTTTTACGCCACTCTTCTGGAGGTCCTCAATGGTTGAAGTAATAAAGTCCAGTTCCTGGTTCGCTGTTCTGCATTTCTTAATGACAGGCTTTTCGCCATGCATCAGCGACCGACAGGTATCCCCTACATCGGTAGAATCATCCAGATCATCAAAATTGATTCCCTTAAGCAGGGCGAAGGCATATTTTCTGATTTCCTCAGTAGTACGATAATTGAGCCGCAGGATACTGCCTCGGCCGCGAATATCAATGCCGCACTGGCCTAAAGATGCATGATTTTTATAAATTCTCTGGTGAGCATCCCCAACGATAAAAATATCATTATCATGCTTTTCTCCGGCCAATACGCGAATCAGCCGGTACGCCGCCGGACTCAGGTCCTGCCCTTCATCCACAATGATATGCTGATACATGGGTCCTGCGCCCTTCTGTTCGATTAAAAGGCGGCAGTCATACAGTGCCATTTCCACATCGCGGAAATTTTCACTTTTCATATCCCTGATATATGCATCAAAAACATTCCAAATTTTCCGCCTCTTCAGACGATTCAAGCGGGTACCGCGTCCCAGCCTGGAAGCCACTGCATATTTCTGGAAGGAGAACGTCTCCTGAGCCATGACCACCTTTTTCCATTCCTCTTCATAAAAGCCAAGGTCATACTCCACATCATCACATTCAGCCATAGCCTCATCCAGTTTTTCCCTTGCCTCCTTGTCAAATATGACTTTCGGCTTATACCCCTGCTCTTTAAGGAAACGGGTTGCCCAGGCATCCAGATTAATCACCGTAATATGGCGCAGCTCATCGGGCGTGCAGATTTTCTTCAGGTTGGACAAGATATCCTCTGCCAGGTTGGCAGTAAACGTGGTAAAAAGAATCCGCTCCCCTTCCCCCGACTTTGAAGCCAGGTAATGGGCCCTATGCATGGCAACCACCGTTTTGCCGGTGCCTGCCCCGCCAAGGACACGAGCCGGACCATGATACAGAGCCTGCACCAGTTTCCTCTGGGTCGGATGCAGAAAAACACGCCATTTTTCCAAAGGCTCTGCCAGAATGCGGCGAAGTTCCTCTTCTCCCTTCACAACAGTGAAAGACTTCATAGACTCCGGCCGTTCCAGAGCATCGCTCAGATTGTCCGTAGGCTTTTCTTTCAAAGCCTCTGCGGAAATCATATCGAATACTTCCTTCAAAGGAATGCCTTCTACCAGCCAATTCAGATTCTCATAAGTATCTTTTGGCAGACGGCCTGCTGCCTTTAAGAAATCATCACGGTCATTTAAACTGCGAACCAGAGGCAGTAATTCCTCCGGTACCCCAAGGCGCATGAGGTCCTTATCTGCTATGCGGTCAAACAGCTTCTTTGCCGGCATGGCAGCCCCATCAGCAGGCACCGAGACCGGAGTCGTATCTACATCAAACACCTGGATACCACCGGTCACCGGATTTACCATACACTTCTTACGAGCCGCCCAGCGATAGGCCTCGTCATGATGATCCACCCAAAGCAGGATATAGGTGTTCGAGCTTGCCTGCCTGGCAACGATTCCCCGATACTCCAGGTCGATATGCACAGAACAAATCTTATCATCCAGGCCGCTCCTGATTTTTTCATAATGGATTCCCGGACTTTCCGGATTGCTCCGAAACTTACTGATAAACTCCGAAGTCTTTGCCTGTTCCTTACGCGGAAGCTTTACGAAGGCAGAAAGGAAATCATCGGAAATTGCAACTGTTGCACGAGCCATTATTTCACACCTCCAAATATATTCGATTTAAATTCAGAAATTTTATCCAGTACCGTCCAGCCCTGGGACTCCAGATACTTGCGGAGTGCATCTGTATAATCTGCCGGGCTAAGGAAACATACCTTGTTTTCGATCCAACCCATAGTCATGGTACCGATGATTCGGTGATGGTCATCTTCCACATCTTCGCCTACCATATCCGGTACAGGCCCTTTGACATGCATGACCATTTTACCAAAATCCACTTCCTCAGGAGAAGCAAATATATTCGTCATGTAGTCATTCCAACGTTCATCATACGACGGCTGTCCAGAAATCAATGCCACACTTGCCTTCACCGGAGCCAGGTTGAAATACTTACCGGCCTCCATCCCCAGTTTGCTCACACCGATAAACTGCGGTGAAAACTGCATGACATTCACATAATGCCAGAAGCCGTTCCATACCATTCGGAAATCTGATGAATGGCTCCTGTTTTCATCATGCAATACAGCCGCCACCGGAACAGATAAATTCTGGATACCTGAAGACAAGTCTGACTTTGACACACCGGACAGGATGATAAGCTTCTTATCCGCATCCGGAGTCATTTGGCCAAAATAAGTATCATCAAAATCCCATTGCCCATCAATCCAATCCGTGGCCTGCCGGACTTCATCCCACAGAGTATGCCAGGGATCATATTCATAGAGAGTATGCGGCTTCACAGTAACCAGCCCGTCGGAATAGGCTCTTGCCAGATTTTTGAAATCCCTTTCTGCCTCCGGTTCTGCCAGATATCTCATCAAAATTTCAAAAGCCCGCAGCCCATGAACGGGGTCAGGACGATTCTTCAGTCCGCCAAGATAAGTGTCATATAATACCTTTGCTGTAAGTTTCCGGGGATCCAGCGTTTCTACGGCATAGTCATTTCTCTTCTTAAAGACATCCTCCACATCATCATAGGACAGAGACCATACACGATACTGATCGCTTCTCATGATGGCGTTTCTCTTAAGCGTATCATCGTCTGTCTTATCCCAATGATAGGTAAAGCCATCGGTAAATATAGCCACATCCTTTCTGGAAATGGATGGCTTGACTCCCTCAGGCTCCTTAATAAGGCGCAGGATGAAATCCGGTTTGGAGTCCACTGCTACGCCGTCAGCCTTACCCAGATGGACCTGCGGCTCGATTTCCCAAACGGAGCCATTTACGTGAGCCACATAACCTTCCTTGCCATTGAGGATTTCACTATTCACAGACACGTCAAGGCTGTCATTCCGACAACGCCGGATAGCCTCAATGAATGCCGCCTCCAGCTCACTGTCAAAAATAACATTTGTCTTTACCGTATCCAGCTTTTTGATTTCCTTGATATTCTTCTGACCGCTCAAGATAGACCGTAAAAGACTCTCTGCTACATTCCGGGAAATACTTCCGATATTTCTGCTCTGCCGATAAGCATAGAGGCATCGATAGCATCCATCCTTCTGAGGATCATCGTGGCAGGAGCAGTTTTCCATAACAGACAGGGCCTTTTGGAAAATCTGGACCATGGAGTCCTTATTTTCCATGAGCTGCTTCAAATACCCGGTGCCACCGGGTACGGAATCATAAACTACCAGATACTTCTTGCGATAAGGTCCTTCTTCGGTGGGTACATCACATACAGTGGCATGGATATGGTCCACATTGCCAAAATATTCCTTCATCCCCAGCATAAAGGCCGCCGTGAAAGATTCCTGCTTCACCTCGGAATCCATCCGCGAAGTAACCGGCATGAGAATCCGCAAAACTTCTGTCTGGAAATCGCGATACAGATACATGCAGGGGATAATGGCATCCTCATATTTGGGATCACCGGGGAATCTACCTGCCGGACAGGCCTTCGTATGTACAGGTTTCCCCTTATCATCCTCCGGCTGCAGAGAGCCGCAGTATTTACAGATTTTGAAACCATTCCGCACATCCTCGATACCATCCACCATGGTCTTTGTTCCACTGGTACCAGACAGGCCGAAATTAATTTCACGGAGAACCGCCTTGCGCGCAAATTCATAGCCGAAATTGAAATCCTTATTATCCATTTCATAAGCCTTGACAATGTCTTTTTCCATGACATCCACAAGCATCTGGTCCTCGTAGAAACGGGTAGCCCTGTCCTCGCTTCCATCATCAATGAGACTTTCCATGTCATTTTCATTGGAATAGACAATCTGAGGCCGCAGCATGGTGACTTTCTGTCCGCTGTCTGCCCAATCGGGGCAGTGGCAGGACGGGCAGGCAGAATGCTTCTGCGCCTCCTGCTCCGGTTCCGCATGGGAACAATTCGGGCACAGCCGCCAAAGCTCCGGTTTCGCCGTTTTGACATCCACACGGGAAATCGTCATCTTATGCCCATCGGCATAAAATGTATTCATTGGTGCAAATTCTCTGATAGCATTGGAAGCAGCCCGGTTATATTCCCCATAATGGACCGCTTTCGTCCGCTCATTCCCCTCTCCATCATCCATCTTGCGGGTAAATACGGCGCGAAGGGTCATCCCCTCCTCAGGGAAAGCATAATTAGGAAGAAGTCCTTCATCCGCCATGAAGCCGTAAATATTTTTCCTCTGCAAATCTTTGATTGCCTTCGTCAGACCATCAATTTCATCCTGGGTTTCTTTGATTTCAGCAGACAGGGAAGAATCCTCCACCTTTTCATAGGATTGAGCCAATTCTGCCTGATACTGTTTTAAATCTTTTCTATCCGATTCCAGATACTCCTTCTGCGCCTCCAATTCCTCAAACCGTTTCAGGATATTCACCTGCATGGGAGTATTCTTGTTTGACTGAGTTCCTTTGGCAAAGTCCTCCAGTGCCTGTTTCGTAGAATCATCGATATCCTTGCTGAAAAGCTCCTCAAAGGAAGACAAAAGCTCTGTCAGGTGATTCTGTACATAATAAAGGAAATTGAAAGGGAACCGGATATCCTGTCCCTGGTTCAGCGTGCCCTGGTTGAACTTTTCCCGATTTGCTTTCATATGGACAAGGCAGGCGCCCACATTGTCCGGTATATCGTTATGTCCAAGGCCCGTTTTGACCCAGCAGTCCAGGCAGTATGCGATGAGCTGCCTTTCCAGTACGGCTGATGCCTTCAGGAAAATTTTCGGCGGGTCGATTTGTCCATCAATCATGGCCAGCGGATCCGCATAGAAATACAGATCATGGGGCCGGGCATTGGCCACTGCTGCCACAAGGGCATTGCCATCCTTACGGCCTGCGCGGCCGCAGCGCTGGAGAAACTGGGCCTGGGCCGGCGGCATACTGCACAAAATGACTGTATCCAGATCTCCTATATCGATGCCCATTTCCAGCGTAGGCGTGCAGGATAACACATTGGGATCAAAAGGCTTTCCTGTGGTCTTATCTCTTTTGAAATCCCGTTCAATCTTGATCTTTTCCTCGTTGTCCAAAAGCCCCGTATGCTCTCTGGCATTAATGCGGCAGATTGTCCCATTTTCATAGAGCTGGTGATAGTAGTCAAGGGAAGCATCCTCGTCCAGATGAAGATGTCCCGTGCACTGCTTCCGCAGACACTTTGCCCCTTCCCACAGACTGTCACTGCCGCCGGCCGCAGAAAATACGGACCCGCAGATATCACAGCGCAGCTGGCTCACCAGAGAAGAAACATAAACCTTTTCTTCATTAATGCCATAGATGTCATAGGATGCACCTTTTTTAGTCAGATAATGCTTCTTTGTTACCAGCTTCTGTTGAACAAGTCCATCCAGTACAAACTGGGTCATCCTCTGCAAAAGTCCCTTACTCAAAAGGTCTTTCTTCACAATGGTATCCATGTACTTAGGCTGTTCCACGTGGTCAAAGGAGCGAGATGTAATGCGGGTGACATTCCCTGCAATAAACCGTGGAATATTGCGTCCCGACTGCCTGCCGGGCCTCCATTTCTTCCAAGCCGTAGACAACAGATAGGGATTGCCATCATTTTCCAGATATTGGTCAAAGGTGGGATCCGTAAAGGCACCAAAGAACTTCATAGTATTCAGGAAACGGAGAACTGTCTGTTCCATGTCCTTCCGGTTGGTCTTGTCCAGATAGTCTTTAAAAGATTCATCCTTTGAAAGCGCATCCCGTATATAAGCTGCTGCTTTGGCAATATCATCCAAATGGAAGGCCAGTGCAGAGTTTCCCGACTTCTCCAGCGTCCTTCCGATATGACTTGTCCTGCCATATTCCAGAAGGATTTCATATTTCAGCCGGTTTTCAATATCTTCAATGAGTTTCCTGGTCTCCTGTCCTCCCGGGAGCTTCCTTTCATTCACCAGATACTGGTAAGCTCTCATCCACACCATATTGGGTGCAATGAAATCAGCGATAAAATCCTCGTCAGAAAGCTCGCCATGCCAATAGGAAAGGAAGCCGGCCATGAAATCTTTCAGACATTTCTGCTCTCCCTGTGCATCCAGATGGAGGACGTACTTCTGTATAGCCATGCGCAGGCAGAACCGCCATGTTCGGGAATTAAAGAAACCCGCCCGCTGGGCCGCATCCTGCACACTATCCGAAAAAGCAAGGAGCTTCCGGTCATCATTAAAATTGGAGGCAAAAAGCTGGGCCATTTCTGCGGAAATCTCCGTAGCGCTTCGAAGACCCATAAGGGAAATACCGCGTTCACTTCCACAGAAAGGACAGATATACTGATGCTTCTTTCCACTTGTCAGGAAAAGGGACTTTCTCCTCAAATCCGGAACCAGTACAGACATCATGAATGTGCCGCACTCATGACACTTGGGCTTCTTCCGGCCCCCTTCCTTCACATGGAGGCACTTGGGGCAGAGCCACACCTTCCTCATTCCTTCGGGAATAGGAAGATTTTCATCATAGGGATACATAAGGGCAATATCCGTATTGGCATCAAAGAAAAGGTTATAAAAAGCACTGAGATCCTTGCCAAGGCATGCCGTAAGCTCTCCATTTTCAGGACTGAGACGACTGGCCCATCCGGTAGCTCCGCAGTCACGGCAGTTGACCACCGGCAGATACTGCTTGGCCTGCTGCACATTCAGCTCATTGGCCAGAGCATATTCCACGTGGTCCGGGGAAACTTTGGCCTCCAGCCGGCGCAGCTCCTTCAGCCAGAGCTGCACATTCACATCAAGGAAAGGCCGTCCTATCCGGTTTTTGGCACAGGAAATCAGGGCCAGCAGCGCATCAAAAAGAATCTCCCCGGACGCATCCGCTTTGATTTCCGGATGAATGACCTGCAAGCGAGAAATCAAATCCTTCGTATGGAAATAGTGTCCATCCAGGGCTCGGATGAGGGACTGGAAATAGCCAAGGTGCATGAGCCTATGGCCCAGTGCCTTCTTACCCTCGGAAGTTTCCAAATCTTCCCGGAAATCAGAAAGCCAGCAGGATGCCGCTTTCTTGATGTAGCCATCCTTATCATCCTTCTCCATCAGCTTTTCCAGCTCGTCCGCATCTGTTTTACCGGGTATAGTAACATCCGTCACATCTACCTGGTCCAGAAATTCATCGCCCGTGAGACGGGACTCTGTAATGACGGACCCGCTGGCAAAGGGCTCGCCAAAAACCTGGGACGCATAGGAACGAATCCCCGCATCGCTGCTCTTATCCCCCATGGTGGCTGAAGTGCCGATACAGCATAGATAATTCTCCGGCGTTCCCAGCCGCTTCTTTAAACGGCGGAGAAGGCAGGCCAGATCCGTCCCCTGGGCGCCGTCAAAAGTATGGAACTCATCCACCGCTATAAACTTTAACGTGTCTTCCTCATTTCGCGACCACAGACCTGCATCGTCCGGACGAATAAGGAGATAATCCAGCATTTTGTAATTGGTAAGCAGGATATCCGGCGGATTGTTGCGCATGGTTTCCCGGTCCGTAATGATTTGGTCCTCGGTCATCCGGTTATTATGGGTACGCGCCAGGCTTCCCACATAAATCCCCGCAGTCACCGTATCCTTCAGCTTGGGATTTCCATAAATCAATTCTGCTATGCGGCGGGACTGGTCCGATGCCAGGGCATTCATGGGATAAATAATGAGCGCCTTCACTCCGCGCTTTCCTTCCCGGGCCCGCTTATAGCAGTAATCCAGGATGGGATACAAAAAACATTCCGTCTTACCGGAACCTGTACCAGTGGCCACCAGCGTGGACTCAGGCTTTTTTCCCGTAAGCCGCTCAAAGGCCCTGGCCTGATGAACGTAGGGCATGTAGGCCGGCTGAATAGCTTCGAAGCAGTCCGGCATGGTATCCACGCTCCGGAAGGGCAGGCGGATAGATACGTAAGGTTCATGATACAGATAATCCTTTTCCCGAAGCATATCGGTAAAGGAATCTTTAAAAGGTACATTGGTCATGGGGAACGTGGTGGCCACATAGTCGCCAATCCCCTTTTGCAGCTGTCTTGCCAGAATAGAAGGAATCATGATTTTTTACTCACTTTCCATACTTTTCTTCAAAAAACTTCCACGCCGTTTCATAATCTTTCTCCCGATCACACCGATCAAAGGGAGCCACATACTCAATAGTCCGCTCCACCGGGCCGCCGGGCATGGTATCATCCGTAATAGTCCGATAAAACTTCTTCCCCGCCGGAGCTCCTTTGATGCCGTCTTCCCATTCCTTGCGGGAAAAGCCCACATTCGTCAAACTCCGGTTCGTGGTAAATACGATACGCCCATTGGCATCATACCAGGTGTCCTTTTCATATTGGCGCATGACCGGGAACTGGATGCGGTAAATTTCTTTCAACTGCTCCAATGTCATGCCCAATTCCATAGCCACAAGTACATCAATTTCTACCAGCGCCTGCCGCCGCTCATAATCGGTGCGGAGCGGCACCTCCCAGGCCAATGTATCCGGCAGGTCAAAGCGATGATTATCCAAGCACGCATCTTCTTTTGTCCAGCGGCAATGCTTCTCCATGAGGGGAAGCCCCTTTTGGTAAATGGATTGGTATGCCGAAGTGAGGCACTGAAGAAGGAGGCCGCGGGTGATTATCTCACCTGTTCGTTTCGAAGGCTTGAATACAGGAAACGATTCTGCTGCCGCAAAATTAAAATTAGCTTTTCCCATGATTTTGGTATAGAAATCAACCGGCAGGGAAATCCAACTGCAGGCTGCCATCAATAAATCCTCTTCATTTTGGAATACCATACTAACCAAACCATTAATATGGCTGGTATTTTCCGGCAGAAGGGCTATGTTAAGCGTTCTTTCCTGTTTCAGGTTAAGCATTTTTCGGGAAGCCAATTTAGGATAAGAGCGATAAGGGTTCCCGTTGAACAGATTCTGCATATCATATTGACTATGAAATTTTGCAGTCAGAGAATATTTACTTCGCGGAATATAGTCAAAATTCATTTCAGTCAAATCAATAGAATCATAATCCAGGTTTTTGGTGCTTATTCTTTTTGGTGTCTTCCCAAAAGGATTCGCAACACTGATGTGTGGACCGCAATAAATCATTCTATCTATGGTTTTGGGAAAATGAACATCAAAATTCATCAACCCATTTTTTTGTGCATTTGTTTCATGAAGCATCTCGGATAAGCAAATTTCATCTTTTAAATTTCGCAACTTTCTTAGAGATAAGCCAAAGCATCTCGTCGTTTCAAATAAATTGTTCGTTTGAAATCCAAGTAATTTTGTTTCCATTGGATTCTTGAAATCAAAAAGACTCGACATAATTTTAAGTTGCTTATAACTATACTTAACAATCCTATCTTTATGTCCTTTTATACTCCAGCTGCCATTATCGTTCTTTAGTCCTTCAGCATTACCCTCTCCTTGATTTGCATAACATTCATCAACAGTTTCAGGCGCCACCAGATTAGAAATACTATCAAAATGAATCTTGGATTTGGGGAGTTGTTCACCATATACGTTAATTCCAAATATATTATGATGATCTATCTCCCTAAAAAGCATTTTCTCATTTATAAACTGAAAATGATATCTTAGCCGGGAAAATAAGTCACTTCTTAATAAACCTGCTGCCGGATCATCATACACTCCATCCGGATGCAGGAAAGAAGCACAGCCCTTTTCATCGATATACTTCCAAGACTGCGGCAAAAAGCATTTATATAAATTCGTTTGCTGTCCTTTGAGTAAATAATAATTTTCTGTACTATTTAAATAATTTTGCAGTCCGGTATTTTCTATGTATTCTTCTACATATGCATCCCTGCATTGTTCATCTTCTAGCGACACATTTCTTTGCTTTGCTGTTTCCGAAGCAGAGAATTTTTTCACCGCAAACAGAGGGTTATAATCAGAAAGAACTCCTTCCTCCTGCCATTGAATCTTAATCCACGGTGGATTTCCCAGAATCAGGTCAAAGCCCCCATTATCTGCGAATACATCGGCAAATTCCAGTTCCCAATGGAAGAAATGATTTTTCTCTGCTATTTCTTTGGCCGTCTGCAGGCGCGGGAAAAGAAGGCAGAGCTGGTCCAGATTGACCCGTCCCTGTCCCTGAGGCATGACTTCATCCAACTTATCCTGCAACGTCTTACTTTCATAAGCGCCACCGAATAAAGAAGGAAAATACTCTTCATCCAAAAGGTCTGAGTCACCCTTTGTATCGATAGTCCCGCGAAGGATCAGGTACATATCATTGATGAATTCGGTACGGTTGGGCAGCTGGTCTGCCTTGTCGATGGGCCAGAACCAGAGGGCGCACCAGTAGTCCATGGCAAATTTCAGACGGGCATAGGCGCCTGCATTTTTTTCGTGCTGGGATTTGTAGTATTTATCATAAATCCTATCCTTCTCCCGGATGGTGGTTCTTGTTTCTACTTTCTTATCTGTTTCCGGATATATAGACAGTACATCCTGGGTCGTATCATTAATCACGTGACGCAGTTCCACCTGGTCTTTAAAAAGAGTATCGATGGTCTGGGACAATTCCATCAGTTCATTCACTTCTTCCCCGGTATAGGGTTTAGTGAATTCCTTGTTCCATTTCTTGATAGCCGCCACATGGTCCGGTTCCAGTTTCCTGATGACCTTGTCATCATATTTTGACATGCCCGGATCACCCAGAAGAAAATGATAAATCTGATTTTTCTTATTTCTTTGTTTACCGGGCATGATTCGTTTCGGTTCCGCATCGTACCAGTGTAGTCCTTTAGCTGTAGCAGTCAACTGTTCCTTATCATAGCATTCCCTTCTGGCACCAATGAGGGAATTGCCATTCACCAGCTGCGTGCGGAACCAGGGCACATAGCCGCCGGAATAAATGGTATTCAGCCACAATGATACTTCCGCCAGCTCCACGGCCGTAGGGTTCAAGTCGATGCCGTACACATTTTCATCGGCAATGTACATCTTCACCTTCTGCAGTTCCCGGGCCCGACGGTCATAAGGAATGGTATCTCCCAGTTCTTCCTGTTTCTTATTGATGTAAGCCTCTGCCAGCTGGTTGATGGCTTCGTTCAGGAAGGCCGCACTTCCCATGGCCGGTTCACATACCTTAAGATGAAGGATTTCATCGGCGGTCTTATTTTTAAGAAGTTCTTTCAGTGCATACTTCACCAGACACTTCGTCAGGGATTCCGGTGTGTAGTAAGACGCAGACTGCTCTCTCTCCCTGCCGGCCAAACGGTAAATGAACGTGCCTTTTTCATAGGTACGGAGCTGTCCTTTCTTTGGACCTGTCTCATAGCGGACCCTTTCGTCTTCTGCATAGTCTTTCACTTCGTCTTCCGGAACGAAATAGCCCACATCCAGCTCATTAAATTTATCACCGGCCTTTTTGACTTCATACAGTTTTTCCCTGGCGATGAATCCACGGTAGCTTAAAAGGGCTTCGTATACAGAGCCGATCTGGTTGATGCCCAGGTTGGCATAGGAAATCCTTCCGCGCCGCTGTTTCTTATTTCCTCTATCCCGAGTAAGGCTCATAAGGTTGATGATGCGGATCATCACTTCATCCCGCATACGGGCATGGTAAAGGAGCGGCGTCCGTTCCCTGTCAAAAATATGGGCTTTTAATGGCAGGATAACGAATACGTCGTGGGCGCTTTCCTGTGCTTCACATTTTTTCAGGTCTTCATCTTTACGCGGATAGCCGTTGTAAATCATATTGAAAAGGGTGGAGAGGGTATCGGAAAAATAATAGTTTTCTCCCACCATATCGTCGGGCCGCACCTGTTCCGCAATGCTGCGGAGGCTTTCTATGGAGTAGGCGGAAAGATAGGTGTTTTCCTTAATCGGTGCATATCCCAGTTCCGGCCTTGATTCCATGAAGAAGAGGAAAAGGAGTCGGTACATGTACCGCACGCACTGGATGGAGAGGTCAGCCGCATCGATTTCCTCTGCCTCCACACCGGGTACATGATGGGTTCTATAGTAATAAAGCACTTCGTTTCCTAGAAGTTCAATGGATTCACGAAGGGCGTATTTCAAATCATCAGACACTGCATTGGCATTCCTGTAGGAGGCTGCATCCAGCGCATCCAGGAGCGGTTTATCCTCCTTCGGACAGAGGGCTTCTTTATGGAGAAGGGCTGCCATCGCTCTCAGTGTGGTAGGCTCATGGCGTCCGAAAATAGCAGAAAGGTCAAAGCTGAAGTATTTCTTATCGCCCCATTTATTTCTGTCCAGCAGGACAATCTGGTCGATGCCGATGAGCATGATAAAACGGGGATGTTCTACGCGGTTCCCGAAAAAGGCCTGGTTCACCAGTTCTTCATTTGACACATTGGGCAATACATCAGTCTTGACGATATCCGTATCGTCCATCCGGAGTTTTTTTGTAAAAATCGGGCAGGCGCTGATGATGTCCTGGTCTGCCTCGTCGGGAAAGGCGGTGAGGATGATCCAGAGAAGCGGTGCTCCGCCGGCGTCCTTAACTTCCGCATACACCGGAGCAGTCAGTTCTGCGCTCACCGGGATATCCTGTTCTTTTACCACACCTTCGCCATCATATCCCAGGGCATCCAGGTATACATCTGCCATTTGCTGTATCAGAGACAGATGGGTCCTGGTGAAACGTGTCTTTTCATATCTGTCATGGGCTACGTAGTACCGCCGCCCAGCATCGCCAAGCAGGGACCAGGGTGTTTTCGCCCGCTGGCTTTTCTGTCTCTCTTCCTGCCAGCGGGAAAGGAGTGCTTTCACCGCATCATCATCATAAAAAGAGGACGCAAAGTAGTGATTGGTAAAATATTCATTCCGGTTATTGATCCCGGTGAGATCGAAATGTTCAGCACTCATTGCTGTACTCCTTTCAGGACTGCAATGACACGAATGTATGGGTTATTCTCTATTTCCAGCGTATCATGGACCCAGTTCACCAGTTCAGCAAAAATCTTCTCTGTTTCTTTGATTTTTTCCGCTCTCTCCAGAGCAGGGAAAAGGGAACCTTCGTAAAATTGGTGATGCTTACCTTCCAATTCGGCCAGCTTACTGACTTCCCTATCCACCTGGGGATCCACTTCTTTTTTATATTCCATATATTTTTTCTGCAAATACTCTTTGGCTTTGCCTATGGTTTCATGGAGAAGTGATTTGGCCTGCTCGCAGTCCTTTTGCGTGATTTTTTCCGCATTGATGAGATTGGCTTTATCAAGTCCCGTACGATCGATGAGTTCATCCATCCCATAGAACTGCCGGAATGAACCATTCCAGAATCCCACACCAAACCATTCGTCCACTACAGGGGTAGATTTCCTGTTCGGTATGCTTCCTTCCACGATAAAAATGGTTTCCTCTTCTGAAAGACCTTTGGAAATCCCCAGAATCGGCGCTTCTTCCCGCCGGAATAGCTGGCCGGTCTTGTTATTAAGCCAGTTCATCAGCGGATGGAGTTTCCACAGGTACTGGGTATCGGACCAGGAGTTTTCTGTAATGCTGTTTTCTTTGCTGCGTTCCATTTCATTCTTGCAGTAGGAAATATCATCGCTCAAATTCAGCCAATCTCCCCGGGGCATAGCTTCTTCCGGAATGAGCCGGGCCAGATGTTCCTTCAGGTCATTGTCATCGTCATTCATTTTAATTCGAATCCCGGAATATCCTCGCGGTTCTTCCATGGGTATGTTCTGGATTTCCATGGCCCCGGTCATGTATTCCTTGTCGTTCATTAATGTGCGGTCATGGGTCACTTTTATTTCTGGTTCTTTCTCTTCCTTCTGGGCATTCTGGAGAAGCAGGTCCAGAACGCTCATGGATTTCTCCGCGGTGCTGAACTGGCTTTCCATATCCTCTTCATGGGCTCCTCGTTCAATGACTCCGGCGGTCACATTTTCTTCTTCCTCCTGGTTGTATTTCCCCATCAGTGACAGAGGGTCCCCTATGTTTTCATGGGCACTTTGTTCTTTTTCAATCAGGATTTCCATAATATGGTTGTCGTCTTTGATGGACGAATTGGCGCTTTCCGTTATCATATAGCGGATATCGGGCTGTTTCTTCTGTCCGTAGCGGTCTATGCGGCCGTTTCTCTGCTGGAAGACAATAAGGGACCAGGGAATATCGAAGTGGATGAGCCTATGGCAGAGGTAGTGAAGGTTCAACCCTTCTGATGCTACATCAGAGGCCACCAGTATCCTCACATCCGATTCTGTACGTCCGAAATCGTCCACCTTCTCCTGCAGTTCTTCATCTGACATGGTGCCTGCCATGGTCACTACCTGTTCATCGGTCATATCCAGGTCTTCCCGCAGTTTGGCGGCTACATATTTCATAGTTTCAATGCGTTCTGTAAAAATGACGATTCTGTCATCTTTGGCTTTCGGATTCCATCCGTATTCCCTGCTTTTCAGCAGAGAAAGGAGATGACGGTATTTGCTGAAATCCTGGTTCCCGATACGTTCCACATAGGATTTAAGCTGCTCCAGCTTGGCGATATCTCCCATACCACCCTGGGGATATCTTTTATAGAGTTTTTTGAGTCGTTCATCCAAACTCTTCAAGCAGGCTGCCGGACTGGAAAAGAGGGATTTCAAAAATCCCGTCTTCAGCAGATATCCGGCCCCCTGAGCTGTCTGATTTTTTCTGGATTCATCCATGTCCAGTTTCATCCGGTCCAGTTCATCAAAAGCAGCTTCTTCAGCCGGAGAGGCCGCTGCTTTTTCTATGGAAACTTTTCTTTCCAAAAAGGCACCGGCCATCTGGTCCTTCACGTCTTTTTTGAAGCGGCGGATGAAAAGGCCCTGAATATCTTTTGTAGTATATTTCTCGGGGTTGGCAATAGCCGTAGGATCCAGCATGTTCATAAGGGATGCAAAACTGCTGGGTCTTCCATCATGGGGCGTAGCGGAGAGCAGAATCAGGGAGTCGGACCGCCGGGCAAGGAGTTTCGCCAGCTTGGAACGCTGGGCCTGGTTCTTCCGATCTGCCACGTTCTGTGCTTCATCGATGACAATAATGTCCCAATAGGCATTTTCCAGATGTACCCGGTATTCCACATCTCGTTTCAGTGTATCAATAGAAACAATCACTTTATCATAATAGAAAAAAGGATTGTAATTGGAAGGAAGGCTGGCACGAATGCGGGCAATACGGCTGGAGTCCAACCGCACCAGGGGAATCGTAAAACGATCCCACATTTCCCTCTGGAACTGGGTCATCATACTTTTTACCGTAACCACAAGGATACGTTTCCCCTTGCCCCGGGCAATGAGTTCAGACATCAAAACACCGGCTTCTAACGTCTTACCGAGGCCCACACTGTCCGCAATGAGGATGCGCTGCCGCAGGCGGCCCAACGCCATTTCTGCCGGTTCCAGCTGATAAGGCATGGGATCCATCACTGCCTGGTCGCCAATGTGGATAGCCTTATCGGTAATCACTTTCTGACGCAGCTGGCTTTCAATATAGAGTCTGGATTTCCTGTAGTGCCCGCTGTCATCAATAACAAAGTGGATATTCTCCGGATTCACCGGTTCGATATGATCCAAGTCGCTTAAAAAGACCGCTTCTCTATCCCTGACAAGGTCAGAGATACCCACACAGTAAAGCGCCTTGTTTCCGAGGATGTTATCTTCTACCTTTTTGACACGCCATTCTTCGCCACGAATCAGCACACGCATCCCTGGTGCATAATCGACTCCTGAATCCATAAAGGTCTCCCTTCCTTATTGTAAACAGCATCAATCATATGCTGCTATATTTAAGTTTTATCTTCTATTACAATCTTAACACAAGGCAGAGACAAGTTCTTCTATTATTTTAAAAAGTTAAAGGAAGCAGGCATCGTTTTCTTTCCGTATCGAATATCATATATCATAATACCTAATACCATTCGATTTATCTCTTTGCTGTCCACCTCTTTGGCAGACTATTTTTTCTACTTTCTATTATACTCACAGCCATGACAGGTCCTGACACTGACAGAAAATTTTCCACAAAAAACAGCCTCCGATTTGCAGCATCGTGGATGTCCCCAGATCTGGCAGTCGAGCTGCAACGGGGATTACCATAATGCAAATGGAGGTTGCTGTATATAGAATACTAAAAGGATAGATTTGAGATGGGCGATAGTACTTTGAACTTTTGCCTTCACTTCCGACCAGGATTCGTAGAGAACTTGGGATTTCTCCACCCACTTTGTGGAGACCCTGCAGAGGGTCTCCAAGTCAGTTCAGCATTGAGTATCATTCCGACTTGTGACCTCATACACCCTTTGCTGCTGCGCAGCGTTCCCCTCAAGGGGAAACAGGAGATGTAGAAAGGCCTTCCTATTGTCGGCTGACTGACCCCGGATGACGGTGGGAAGGCAGCACAAAAACACGGATACAAATCCGTGCCAGACAGTATTGCGGGCCTCTCAGAATCAGGCGTCAACGCTGAGCATACAGGAAAGTCCTGCAGCCACCTTGAACTTGTCGTCCGGGAATGCGGGCTCATGCTGCAAGGGATGGTATCCGTGTTTTTGATTGGTTGTGAAGCTTTTTTACGAATCTGCAGAATCCGTTCCGACTTCCCTAGGCCCCGGGAAGTCGAGGAGGGGAATCGGGAGCCTGTACAGGGATTCATGGCGTCCTTTTTTGTCAAAGCTGCATTCCGGCCGGAATATTCGCGATATACATGACAGATGGGAACAGAATCCTTCCATGGAGTTTCCAGATTTCCTTCTCCATACATTTATATTGCATAAGCCCCTCATTTTTACAACCTCCCGTTAAAAATTTTGTGTTGAAATGCAGTTAGTGCCATTGCGCCTCTGTTATTTCGGTAACAGAATGATGGTGAGCTGGGGAAACACGTAACGTTAGGCTCCTTCCTCAGGAAGGAGGCTTTTACACTTCATCATGCAGCATTGGAGAAACAAAGGTAAATCCCATAATGCCTTGTTTCCCTTGAGGGGAACGCCTCGAAGAGGCAAAGGGTGTAGAAGGGTAAGAATGATAATGTTGCTCCATTGCTGCCCTATACAGGGTCAACTTTGCCCGACTTGGCAATCCTATGCAGGATTGCCACCTGAGGAAGGAGCCTGCGTTACATTCTTACCTTCCCGCCGGGCACTGTCATCCTGAGCGCAAGCGAAGGATCTCGGTAAGAATCGCAAGTGACAAAATTGTCAGTAAATACCAGTCGGCGGGAAGGCCGCCATTTGGCGGTCAGGTTTGCGTAGAGTATCTTTTCGACTGGCAGCGTAGTACACCCCTGCGCCACTTCGTGGCCCTCTTCGCCCGGAGGAAGCATGTCACTTGATTCTCAGTCGTCTGCCGACTCCCTACGAATCCAGTTCCCTTGCCACCTAAAGGGGACGCAAGACGTTACGGGATTGGCCTTTGCTTCTCCAGTGCCGCGTGACGAACAGCCAGAGCCTCCTTCCCCAGGAAGGAGGTGGCCCCTAAAGGGGAAACGACTCACTACATTTTGTGCGTCGCTTTGCTCCTACAAAATGTGTTCGCTGTGCACGCCGTAGGCGCCGGAGGATAGGGGCGTCAGTTGCTCATATGATTCGGACCTATCCTCAGGGCTTCGCCCAGCTCCTTCCTAAGGAAGGAGCCTGCGTTACGGGATTAGCCTTTGTGTCTCCAGTGCTGCATGACGGAGAACCAGAGCTTCCTTCTGCAAGCGAAAAGCAGCCCCCGTGAGGCTGCTTTCCAGCACAAAGAAATCCGGTATCTTCCCATCCCCTATGCCCAATGAGTTCGGTGTCTGACTCGGTCAACAGCCGCTGCTGCACAAAGTGCGACGGCTTGTGCCGGAACAGTATCTCCCGTCATTTCTGCCGTGATAGATGTTTAAAGTCCTGGATTTCTCCGCTATTTTTCAGTTTACACTGGTTTTTGACCATTTTCCGGAAATGGGGAGGGAGAAAAGCGGTACCTTCTTTGGCTCCGCCGCTCCGTAGAATCATTTCTTATGCGCAACTCAGAAACATAAGGAGCGGTTTCTGTCAAAACCGCGGGCTTTTCATACCCCTCTACTATATATATAACGCGAGATTCGAAAATGTGAAAAGAAAAAGTGAAATTTTTTAGAAAAGCTTTCTTTATTCTGCTAAAGAAAAAAAGCCGTGAGGAAAATGAATCCATTTCTTCACGGCTTCTTCTCGTTTACACCAATATTTCTTCAAAGACTTTCAAAATGACAGCGGTCAGCGGACAGGGTCCATCACATTTTCGCTGCTATGGCATCGTGAATGAGGCCTGCATAGGCTGCTGTACCTTCGTTATTGGGATGAATATCGTCTCCTCCCAGCCATTCGGGATGTTTGGTTACTTCTCCCTGCCAGTCTACGAGTGTAACGTTTGGGTATTCGGCCGCTATTTTTCTAAGGTAGGCGTTGTTGCTGTCCTGCCAGCCGGTGGCAGGGCAGTGGACGGTGACCCAGAAGATGTGGCGGTCAGGGCCCAGGTAGTCGAGAAGGCTCTTTGTTTGTCCTTCGTACTGGCCGTCCAGGGGGCCGTTGGTGCCAAGGGAGATGACCACCGTATTTCCCAAGACTCCCATCTGGTCCATCTGCCGCGCAATGTCAAGGCCTGCGCCTACGTAGCGGGAGACTTTGGCGTCAATGTAGCAGTCCGGAAGCACGTCCCTTAAGGCCATGGCGGAGCCAAGCATGACAGAGTCACCGATGCAGGCCACATGGTCCAGGGTGGGACGGCTCCCTGTTTTTGTTTCTTCAGGAACAGGAATGGCTTCCACCTGCTGGGCTTCCAGCATTTTTTCGTTTTCCGCGAACCGTTCTTTCATTTCTCCCATGTCCGACACCCGGCTGTCGGCGGAGTTCCAGATACCCCGGCAGCCGTAGGCCATGAAGGGGAAGGCGGGCAGGGAAATGAGGAGAATCGCTGCTGCCTGGATCACCGTTTTTCTGAGATGGAAGGAGAAGCGGATATGTCCGGTGAAGAGGCCTGCCAGGAGTTCAGTCCACAGGGCCAGAAGAGCCATGAGTGCGATTTCCAGGATTTCCATACCATAGGGCATGGCGTCTTCCCATTTCATATAGCGGAAGAGGAAAATCACCGGGTACTGCCAGAGGAAAAGGCCATAGCTGTACTTTCCTATCCACCGGAAAAGGCGATTGTCCATAAGTTTCCCCATAGGCAGGGAGGGGTCCGCCGTCCAGGCCAAAAGAAGGAGGAAGAGCACCGTGTAGGCCGCCATGGCCCATTCGTAAACCATGGAGAGCTGCCCGTCCAGAAAGAGGTACCCCGCCCCAGTTACAAGGAGGGCCGCCCCGTAGAGAAAAGAAAGGATTTTCTTTTTCAATGGGGAGCAGGTAGTTTCCAAAGACTTATGGGAAATACAGAATCCCAGAGCCGCCCCCAGCAGGAGGGCATATACCCTGGTGTCGGTGCCGTAGTAAAGTCTTGTCATGTCCATACCTTCGCTGAAATCGTAAGGCATGACAGCCATGGCGCCAAGCCCCGCCAGCAGGAAGAAGGCAGTGCCTGCTTTGGGATTCAGGAGTTTGGAAATCCCTATATAGAGGCCATAAAGAAGAGGCCACAGGAGGTAGTACTGGATTTCAATGCCCAGAAACCAGAGATGGGTAAAGGGGGACTGGCTGGCAATGCGGGTGAAATAGTCTGCATTCTGCCCGATCTGCCACCAGTTGTTGAAGCCCAGAAGTACGGAAAGTACCTCCGGCCGCACGGCTTTGATGATGTCCGGCGCAAAGAAGGAATACACGCCCACCGTCAAAAGAATCATGATGATAAGGGAGGGATATATCCTTTTGATTCGTTTCCAGCCATAGGAAAGGAGGGAAAAAGAACGTTTTTCCCTCCCCTTTTCTCCGGTGTAGGCCAGTAGGAAACCGGTAAGCACAAAGAAAAGGGATACCCCCAGCCAGCCGCCCCGGATAGTTTGGGGAAACATATGAAACAGGGTCACCCCGGTGATGGCCAGGGTGCGCAGGCCGTCCAGCCCGGAAATGCGGTTTCCTCCATGTTTCACGGCTTTGATATCATTGTCTGTATAAGAAGCAGCGCCCTTTGCTGCGGTATAGTCGTTTTCCATTTTTCTTCTTTCTTTCCGGAAAGTCCTCTGGAAATGAATACGTAAAAAGCTCATTTTCTCTATAAGCGCCCTATATTCTATACCATTTCCTCCCTTTTTTCCATATGAAAATCCCCCTTGTCCGAATTAGGAAAAAGAGGGATTTTTAAGGTAAAAAGGGTGACAGCTCTCTACGCTCTACGGGCGCATTTTACAGCCTCCTTCCCCAGGCAGAATTCAGCAACACTTCTAAGCCGGGCTCATGAGTGAGCATAGCCTGCACACAAAGCGAACACCTTAAAGACAGGCCAGCAGGCTGCACCGCAGGCGTCGGAAGATGGGAGAGTCAATTCTTCGGACCTATCCCCACCGCTTCGCGGAGCCCCATCCCGGTCGGGCAAACAAAAGGAAGGCCCTTTTATGGGCAGGCTAAGGGCCAACTTTGCCCGACTTGGCAATCCTATGCAGGATTGCCACCTGTGGAAGGGGCCTGACGATTCGTCAAGTACCGTAATGAGGCAGCATCTTTTCTTAGGCAGAAGCTCTGCAGCACTTCTGAGCCGGGCTATGAGGTGATCATAGCCTGCACATATTATTTCCGTTTCATCATATCCGCAAAGGCCGGTCTTCCGCCCATGGGTTCGGCGCTCCTTACGGCATCCAGAATGGCCAGGCGGATTGCTTCTTCTGCCAGATAGCCCACCGTGTCCACCGGCGCTTCCACTTCGCCGGAGGCCATGGTGAATACCGTATCTCCGTCCATAGTGGTATGGACCGGACGGATGGCCCTGGCATAGCCATCATGAGCCATGCCGGATACTGCTTTGCACTCCGCCTTGGTAAGTCTGGCATTGGTCATCACACAGCCGATGGATGTATTGGTGCCCATGTGCCTTTGAAAGCCTTTCATCATCAGTTCATGGGAAGAAATAAAATGGCTGTCATCATCGGACAGTGCACCAGCCAGAATGTGATCTCCTTCATAGATTTCGCCGCAGGCATTAACTGCCATGTAAGCGCCTACATAGAGACCGCCGGGGAGTCCGAATTCCGCATAGCCGGCGCCGCTTTTCATGGCATGGGCAAATCCCCTGAGTTTTCCTACGGACGCGCCGGTACCGGCGCCATAGCAGCCCACAGGAAATGTATCAGAGGCTCTGGAAGCTGCCAGATAGCCCATTTGTATATCCGGATGGGCATGGCTGCTTCCGATAGACAAATCAAAAAGTACGGCGCCGCAGACAATGGGCACTGTAATATCACCTACCGGAAATCCTGCTCCCTGCTTTGCCAGGTAATTCATAACGCCGCTGTCTGCCTCCAACCCGAAGGCAGAACCACCGGAAAGAACGACAGCATGGATTTTCTGCACCGTCTTTTCCGGACTCAATAAATCAGTTTCCCTGGTGCCTGGTGCGCAGCCTCTCACATCGACGCCCGCCGAAGCGCCATCTTTAGGCGCCAGAATGACCGTCACACCGGTGAGGCCTTCCCTGTCTTCCGCCGTACCGATAGTAAAGCCCGGCACATGAGTTTTTCTGTATTCCATTATACTTCCCCTTTTCTGGCCATAGAAAGGCATCGCTTCAAATCTTCCGGCACCGGTGCCTCAAAATGCATGGGCTTTCCGGTGACCGGATGCGTGAGGTCCAGTGTCCAGGAATGAAGAGCCTGTCCTTCGATAGGAAAATGATCTTTTTTCCATCCATAGAGAGGATCATTCACCACAGGATGGCCGATGTAGGCCATGTGCACGCGAATCTGGTGGGTACGTCCTGTTTCCAGCTTCAGCTCCAGGAACGAATAGCCCGGCATAAATTCCTCCACCCTGTAATGAGTGACTGCAGGCTTTCCTGTTTTAGGCTGCACGTCCCATTTCATACGGTCCTTCACGCTCCGCCCCAGAGGCAGGCGGATGACCCCTGTATTTCCTTCCATCTGCCCGTGAACCAGGGCCAGATAATGGCGCTGGGCTTCATGGGCCCTGATTTCTTCCTTCAGTACAGGAAATGCTCTTGCCGATTTAGCCGCCACCATAACGCCGGACGTGTCCTTGTCCAGCCGGTGCACAATGCCCGGCCGGATGGGATCCTCGCAGGCAGTAAGGAGGGAAGGTCCGCAGTGATACAAGAGCCCATTGGCCAGCGTGCCGTCAGGATTTCCAAACCCCGGATGCACCACCATACCCCGGGCCTTGTTAATCACAATCATATCCTCATCCTCATAGAGAATTTGAAGGGGCAGGTTCTGGGGCACCAGCGTGAGCTCCTTCTTTTCTTCCCAGGAAAAGGAAATCTCATCTCCCGCTTTCACATGGTAATTGGGCCGAAGCATTTTGCCGGAGGAAAGGAGCGCCCTTCCCTCCTTCATCTGGTTCTGCACCTCCGACCGGGTCAGCCCCGAGGCATCCTGCAGCACCTTGTCCAGCCGGGTTCCCTCTTCTTTTTCCGTAATATGACAGGTAATCTGGTTCATTCACTGTGTCTCCAAAAGTAAAAAGCAATAAGACCTACGCCAAGGCAGATGAAAATATCGGCCACATTAAAAATAGGCCAGATGCGGAAATCAAAGAAATCTACCACCGCCCCCAGACGGACGCGGTCAATACCGTTTCCTAAAGCGCCGCCAAGAAGCATACCCACCGCCGCGGGAAAATAGAAAGGCTTTTCCGGGATTCTTTTCCTCATCACGAAAAAAGCAGCGAAAAGAACGGCCACAATGGCCAGGAAAAACCAGTCCTGATGGGGCAGAAGGCCGAAGGCAGCGCCGGGATTCAGGATATAGGTCAGATGAAATACGTTCCGTATGAGCGGAATCGTTTCACCCAGCTCCATGTGGCTGACTACAATCCATTTCACCAGCTGGTCGAAAACAGTTACAAAAATAGCAATCAGTACGGTCGTCATAAAATCCTCCTGGCTTGTATTATATCATATGGGAATCAGAGATTATACGAGGTTTATAGAGAGGCGTGCCGAAAGGGAAGCCTGACAGCACCTGCCCCAACAAAAACGCAAAAACCGCAGAGCGCCAGGTTCTGCGGTTTCATCTGTCTCTATTAATAATTAATAATTCACAAAAACTTCCACATTCTGTCTTCCAAAATTGTAGCATTCTTCGAAGGTTTCCATGCAGAGGTCAATACGGTCGCCGATAATGGCTCCCCCTGTATCGGCTGCCACTGCTTCGCCGTAGTTTGGAATATAAACGGTGGAGCCCAGGGGAATGACTCTGGGATCTACAGCCACTGTGCCATGACCTGCTCTGGTGCCGGTAGCGGTGATACCGAAGCCATCGCCATCAGTGGGATGATAGGCGCTGGCATTCATGCTGCGTACATAGCCCTGGGTACCTTCCACATCTCCGCTCTTGGCAATGCCCGGGGTTCCATGGGCAATCACTTTTACATCTCCTGCTTCCGCCTTGATAACCTTGCCGTCAGAAACGTATTCTTCCATTTCCACTTCCCTGCGGCCCGGAGTGCCTTCCTGAACCACTTCCAGCTGTCCCGGCTGCAGGCTGGCATCATACCACTTCTGATAATGAACAGGAATGGATTCCGTCCGGTTCACCACCCGGGAAGTATAGGGTACCACATGGATCTGCATGCCCTGGGTGACCTTCATCATACCATCTTCGATGGGCATCATTTTCTTCCAGTCAAATCCCGCTTCGTTCACCACGCCCTGCACGGTCTGCTGGGTAGTATACACGGTTTTGGCTCTGCCATCGGATACAATGGTGACCGGCACCGCTCTTTCCACCACCACCACAGCGCCATTTTTCACATCGCTGCTGCTGGTCCAGAATTTGTCATAGGCATTCAGAGTGACTTCTGATTCGCTCAGCACTTTTTTGAAGCTGTTTGACCTGGTGGTAACCACCTTTTTGGTTTTGCCATCATACACTGTGACCACTTTATCTTCATCGGCCGTGCCGAAGCCGAAAGCCATGGTAAGGTCCGTCTGGGCTGCCATGGACAGAAGAAGAAGGGAGCACAGCGCTGCTTTTGCTGCTTTTTCAAAGGTTGAATGTTTCATATATTTCTCTCCTATGGCTGTCATTCTACCATAGGTAGACTTTTTGTCAAATTTCATTGAGTTGACATTTCATGAAATCAGATTTTATTCAGTATTTATCGTGTATTTTCCATTTATTCATCCTATTTATTTCGTGCAATAAAATCATATCTGCAGTCATAAAATATCTATTTTATCCTGTTTTTATCGTATATTTTCAATATAGCCAATTGTCAATTTTGTCCCCCAGTAATGGACATTAGAGATAAATTAGTGTACAATAAGTTCGGAATAGGCCGTTCTTTTCGAATTTCCGCCCTATCTGAACGTTTCCCAGGCCTCTGATTGTAAACTATTAGGAACGCGCTCTATTTCTTGGAGGTGGCCCTTTTTTGTCCCATGTCAAGGGCTTTATGAAACCTGCGTTCGCTTATATATTTACCTTTAGTGGGACTCCATAGCATAAAAATCCCTGTTTTTTATAAGGCTCTCCCAAAATCATTAATATTTCAAGGCAAAAGTGGAAAAGAGAAGAACTTTATTTCTTTCATGCTCTTTCTTTTTTCTATTGCAAATCATTCCGATGAATCTATCATTCTATGAAAAAAAGCCCCGAATTTCGGGGCTTTTTCCTCTTTATTCATGTTTACCGAATACCGGTACATAGGGTTCCATTTTCTGGGCCAGGGTCATTTCATCCTCCCGGTCCCTCTGTTCCGCCAGCTTCTGGAACCTAGCCTGGGCAGCCACCTTGTTTTCCGGAGCAATGAATTTCCGCCAGCTGCCATCGGACTGCATAATGTGGGCTTTCTGGTTGTCTGCCAGTTCCAGATCTATCATGTTTTTCAGCCTTCTGCAGATATCAGAATCCTTCACCGGAATCATCAATTCCACCCGGTCATTTAGATTTCTCGGCATCCAGTCGGCACTGCCGATATAGAGCTCTTCCCTGCCGCCGTTGGCGAACCAGAAGACGCGGCTGTGTTCCAGGAAGCGGCCAACCAGACTTCTCACAGTAATGTTGTCACTCACTCCCGGAATGCCAGGGATAATGACGCAGATGCCCCGGACAATAAGTTCGATTTTCACACCGGCCCGGGACGCTTCATAGAGCTTGGCTATGATTTCCTTATCCAGAAGGGAGTTCATTTTGGCAATCATATGGGCCGGTTCTCCCTGCAGGGCAAAATGGATTTCCCGGTCAATGAGCTCCATGCACCGCTGGCGCAGGTTAATGGGGGCCACGATGAAAGAGTCCCAGATGGGAGGATCAGAATAGCCGGAAAGAAGGTTGAAGAAAGCGGAGGCATCACTGCCGAAGCGGTCGTTGCAGGTAAAAATACCAAGGTCCGTATACAGTTTAGCGGTGGAAGCATTATAGTTGCCTGTGGCCACATGGACATAGCGGCGAATGCCGTCCTTTTCCCTGCGAATCACCAGGGTACACTTGGAATGGGTCTTCAGACCTACCAGCCCGTAAATGACGTGGGCCCCTGCTTTTTCCAAACGCCTTGCCATGAGGATGTTGTTGGCTTCGTCAAACCGGGCCTTCACTTCCATGAGCACCGTCACCTGTTTCCCGTTCTGCGCAGCTTTCTCCAGAGCCTGAATAATGGGGCTGGAAGAGGAAACGCGGTAAAGGGTCTGCTTAATAGCCAGCACATTGGGATCCGAGGCAGCGGAAGCCACGAAGTTGACCACGGAATCGTCGAAGGACTCATAGGGCAGATGCACCAGAAGGTCCTTTTCCCTGATCATATCAAAAATATTCTTCCTGCCGTCCTTACTGAGCTGAATCATGGACCAGGGGCGGTGAGGATGGGCCTCGGGGTAGCGAAGGTTATCATAGCCCTTGATACCGCAGAAGGAGAAGAAAGTGGTCACATCCAGAGGGCCGTCGATTTCATACATATCTTCGGACCCCAGATTCATTTCCGAGGTCATGAATCGGCGCATGAAACGGCTGGTGCCCCGTTCATATTCCAGTCGCACCGCTTCGCCGCGCTGTCTCTTTTTCAGCTGCTTTTCCACTTCCACCACCAAATCCTGAGCATCTTCCTCATCCAGGTTCAAATCGGCATCCCTGGTAATACGGAAAGGGCGGGCTTCCAGCAGGTCAAAGCCGATAAACAGGCGGGCTGCAAAGTGGCACAGCACCTGTTCCAGGAACATAAAATCATGGCGGGAGGGATTCTCCGGATTGTCCGGCAACCGCACAATCCGGGGCAGCACCGAAGGCACCGGCACAATGGCCGTCTTCACGTCAATATCGTTTTCTTCATCCAGAGTCATGTCCCGCTCATTCCGTTCCAGCAGCAGGGCAATGTTCAGACTCTTGGAAGCCAGGAAAGGGAAGGGATGGGAGGAATCCACCGCCATAGGAGTTACTACCGGGAAGATTTCTCTTTCAAAATAATCATCCAGCCATTTCATCTGCCGCGGCGATGCATCTTCGGGACGGATGAAATACAGGCCCTCTGTTTCCAGTTCCTTCAGTATCATTTTCAGATACCGGTACTGCCTTGCCACCAGGCGCTGGCAGGTATCGGAGATGGCTTCCAGCTGCTCTTCCGGCGTCATGTTGGCAATATCTCTCCGCTTCACGCCGTTTTCCTTCTGGTGCTTCAGGCCTGCCACGCGAATCATGAAAAATTCATCCAGATTGGAGCTGGTAATAGCCAGAAATTTCAATTTTTCCAGAAGGGGATTGTTGGGGTCCACCGCTTCCTGGAGAACCCTTCTGTTGAACTGGAGCCAGGACAGTTCTCGATTCAGATAATACCGATGATTCTTTACGTCCACGTCCATAATTACCTCCGCTCAAGTTTGGCTTCCATGCCGAATATATTTTCAAAAAATTCTTTTTCCTTATCAAAGAGCCATGTTTCCAGGGCTGTATTCTCATCGCTTTCATATTCAATGAGCAGGCAGTCCTTCACGATTCTGGCAGACACATCCTTCAGCTTCTGCTTTCTGGACATATCCATGGCCCGCACCAGACGGAAAATGGCGATGAGCTTCAGCGCCGTCATCTTCGATTCATCGGAGAGGATGCGGAAAGGCTCGTCATCATCGCTGGGCATGCCTTTGTGGTCATAGTACACAATGCAGGCCACAATGTCCTTTTCCTTGTCGGAAATACCGAAAATATCGGTACCCTTCACCATGCTCCAGGCCTGGATGGAAGAGCCCAAAAGGTTTACGTATTTCCCGATCTGGTACAGAATAATGGCCATGCGGAGCAGGAATTCGTCTCTTTCATTAAGGCCGTTGTACCGGTCAAAAGCGCGGATAATATGATAGCTGTACCGCTCCATGGCTCTGGCATGATCCGGTTCATAATAATAGGAAGCCGCAATGGAGCGGGTCAGTTCCAGATTCTGGGCCCGCATATACAGAAGGGCGGGATCCTTCGTTTTCTGGGCGCCGTAGAAAAGGCTTGCCGCCTCTACGAAAGTCATGCCCATCATCACCACATTCTTCACGGGCACATTATCCAGGATTTCCTTATAGATATGAATGGTAGGCGATACCACCGATGCCAGAGATTCTTCAATATGGTACTTCTGCCGCAGCATGGACGTGGAAAGACTGCCTGCCTCCTCGTGGAAGCGGATAATCACGTCCTTCCTGACTTCTGTGATTTCCTTTTCAATTTCATAGCCCATGAGGCGGCCCACGATCCGTGCCTCCCGGCCGGATAGAATGACCGTATCAATATCATAGTTCCGAACCGTCACCCACAGCGGCTCCATAATGGCATGGATATATTCTCCCAGAGCCTGGGGAAAATCCATGGAATCCCGCTGGTTCAGCTTGAAGGTTTCCAGCAGGCGCAGGGTACCGATGTGCACATTATGCTGGTAGCACAGAGCCCCCTTCTCCCACACGGTGAGGCCGATGCAGCCGGAGGTGATATCCACAAAGAGGAAATTATTTCCCATGCGTCCGCCGATAGCCTTGTTGTATTCCTTGAACTGGTACTGCAGGCCGAAATGCTTGAAATAAATTTCCTGCGGCATATCTACTACCTGCACATTGAAGCCCGTATTCACCCGCACCAAGTCAATAATGGAGCGGCAGTTTTCCGCTTCTCTGAGCACCGCCGTGGCATACACGGCATACACCTTGACCTGGTAATCCATGAGAAGCTGCTTCAATCCCTCCAGCATACGGCACAGTTTCTTAATGGAGGGGAAAGAAAGGCGCTTCTGGTTAAATACCTCTTCGCCGAACGTAGTATCCTTGCGCACCGATTCAATGACCCGGATATCCTTTACGCTGTTGTACTGCACAATGCGCATGGATACATTGGATGAACCGATATGAATGATTCCATAAATGAGCGGCTTTTGATCCGACATAGCGAGCCCCCGTTTCTATGAGTAATGCATGGGAAATTCCCATATTCCTGTATGATTGTACACCGGGAAAGTAAAGCCTCTGTAAAACGCTGTGAAACCTTTCTTTCTGAATGATGATTATTTCTTATTATATCATTATTGTAGCATATCTTAAGGGAAAAAGGAGGCAGAAGAGAGAGGGCCGGTCATATCTGTCAGAGGAGAGGCAGTCATTGGATTTCCAATTTCTAATGACTATCTTCTACCGCCTCCCTCCCATCTGTTGTAAAATAGAATCATCAAAGGCAGTGTCCTCCCGTTTCCGGTCAGACTGCCTCTAAAGGAGAAACCATGGAACGTATAGCTATTATTGATTTAGGCTCCAACTCCATCCGCTTTGTCATCATGCAGATTGGAGCCCACGGTTCTTACAAACTGGTCTATCAGGAAAAGAAATCCATCCGCCTAGCGGAAGGCATGACCCTCGATTCCCGGCAGCTCACGGAAGAGGCCCAGCAGCGGGCGCTGCAATGCCTTACCGTGTACGCCCATATCATGGCCGTGCAGAAAGTAAAAAAAGTCCTGGCTGTAGCCACTGCCGCCGTCAGAAATGCGGTAAACGGAGCCTCCTTCCTGAAACGGGTCCGTCTCAATACCGGCATTCCCATGACCATTATCAGCGGAAAAGCCGAAGCGGCCCTGGGATTTTCCGGCGTGGCCCACACCATTGACCGGAAGGATTTCCTTCTCTTTGATCTGGGCGGCGCCAGCGTAGAAATTTCCCTGGTCAAAAACAAGAAACGGGTGCACTCCATCAGTATCCCCCTGGGCGCCGTGACCCTGACAGAAATGTTTCATTCCTCCGGGTCCGTGCCCTATGACATAATCAATGAAATCAAAAATTTCATCCAGAAAAAGCTGGCTGAGATTCCCTGGTTCCCCAAAGAGCCCATGGAAGTCATCGGCGTAGGCGGTACGGTCCGCAACCTGGCCAAGGTACACCAGCGGGCCTCCTCCTATCCCCTGCCCAAGCTCCACAACTACAACCTTCCGGTAGAAGACCTTTTCGCCCTGGTGAAATCCATCTGCAGCAAGACCTATGAGGAAAGGCAGAAAATTTCCGGACTGTCCGAAGAACGGGCAGACATCATTATTGCCGGTGCCCTGATGGTACAGGAAATCGTGCGAAAAGCGAAATCCTCCTACCTCACCATTTCCGGCTGCGGTCTCCGGGAAGGCCTTTTCTTCCACTACTATGATCCCATTTACGACAGGGAAGGCAGCTGGAAGCAGAACATGCTCATTTCCTCCGTGAAGAACTATCTCTATACCCTTCCCCTGGAATATGATTTCCACACAGCCTACGTGACAGCCATGGCCCTTTCCATGTTTGACCAGTGGAAAAAAATGCATCGTTTAAACGATCGCATGAGAAACCTTCTCTATGCTGCCGGCCTTCTCCATGACACCGGCACCATTGTCAATTACTACAGCCATGCCAGGCACAGTGCCTACATCACCGCTAACGCCCACATTTTCGGCTGGTCCCATAGAGAGCAGATCATGTGCGCCTTAATCTGCGCCTTCCACCATGGCTATTCCAGCAAATTCCTGAAATCCAACAGCCACGTCCGTATTCTCTCGGATCTGCAGATGAAAGAAGTCCGCATGATGGCCCTCTTCCTTTCCCTGGCGGAAGGTCTGGACGAAAGCCACGAGCAGTGCATCACCCGTCTTGTCTGCACCGCCTCCCGGGAAGCCCTGGACCTTCGCATCTACACCAGCCGGGATAACTTCGACGTCCCTGCCCATGCGGTGCAGCACCTGATCAAGGACTTCGCCAAAACTTTCCGCCGCCCACTGCGCATCCAGTGGTTCCCGGGAAGCAGCAGCAGGAATGAACTGGCTGAAGAAGCGGTAAAACTGGACTTTAAGCCCAATGAGTAAGAAGCTGCCTGGCGGCCCGGGTTCAGAAGGTCCAATTGTGGCGGGAGATTTCTCGGTTCAGAGTAACCATAGTGCTCAGAACCCTTTGTGCTGCTTCCGACAAGTATCTCTTTCCAGATGACAATGGAACAAGCTGCTTGCTTTCATTGTCAAAAAATAAAAGCACAAAAAGGGGCTGTGAAAAAATTTTGGTTCAATCACAAAATCTGTGGGATGAATAATCCCTACGTATAGTTCATGTTGCCAAAAAAGAGGACATCCGCTAAGATGTGGAAATGCATCTCGCAAATGTAAATCCACACAAAGGA
>Ga0256406_1001841_pt1 | contig 32506 bp, 48 predicted proteins | sample RumenRJG_03DNA_FD_185986 | JGI IMG/M metagenome (GOLD analysis project Ga0256406, IMG submission 185986) | Bovine rumen microbial communities from Lethbridge, Alberta, Canada - RJG_03 | ecosystem: Host-associated > Mammals > Digestive system > Stomach > Rumen | place: Canada: Alberta | collected... | reverse complement strand
GAGATAAAGAATTCAGGAAATTCTGATTAACGAGCATATCATCACCTCAACTGAAGTCATGATAAGTTATAGATATTAACTTGATGTACTTGTTCGGGTACATCAACTATTTATTTGAAAATAGCGTATAATAATCAAATAATACTCTGGCCTGATCCTGATAAATATCTGCCGAATCTCCAAAGATTTTCCCCGTTCCCATCTTTCATATTCCTCACTTATTCTGAATAGTAATTCTTTCTCTGTGCTGTCAGCGCCTGAAGCTGATCCAGATACTTTCTGAAGGCTGCCTTATCAAAAGGCTCCATATTTCTGCGGTCATTCATCTCATCCAAGAGATCGAGCATCTGTACTTCCAGATTTCTCGCCCGACCATCATCAGATGGAGAAATATAACGGATATCCTCTGCAATTTTCCCCATTTTCGTGCAGATATCCGGATCCATGCCGGAAAGTGATGTACTGAGCATCTTTGCCTCGGATTTAACCTTATCCAGATCTGCAGACTTGTCTTTCTCATACTTTTGAACTCCGGATGTAAAAGAGGCTGCCCCAAGCGACAGATAGAGATACAGAATCAGAACAAACAGAGCTGTCAATTGGAAAAGGTAAAGAATGCCAATCCGGAATGTGCCGGTAATTGCTGCAAACAGAATCAGAATGGAAAGAATCAGATATACGCATGCCCCTCTTGCATAAATGATGCCGCCGGTAAACAGGGCATCGAGTTTATCTGAATGCAGCAGCGGTGCAATAAACGGCGTAGCAATAACGAGATACATCACAAACACGGAAATCCAGACAAAAATCCGTGTTGTCAGCAGCATCCGCAGTGGAACAAGAATGCTGGCAAGAATAATGATTACTGCCCCGAAGATAAACAGAGCAATCCGGAAGTTATCAGATGATCTGCGATCCATATTTACTGTTCCTCCTGTTTTGCACCACAGTACGGGCAGAACTTTTTGCCCGGTGCAATCGGTTTATGGCATTTCCAGCAATAAGAACCAACGGCTTGTTCCCCGCTGTCAAGCTGACAACCGCATTTGATGCAGCGTCTGGCATGATCCGGATTATCAGTACCGCACATCGGACATGGATTGTAGTGGTGGCCGCAATTATCACAGAACTGAACCGTAATCGGATGCTTTGCTCCGCATACAGAGCAGAACCATTCTTTTCGCATATATGTATTTGACTGCTGTCCCATCTGGCTTTGCGGCTGACCCATCGGCTGCAGTAATTGATTATTGCCGCCGGCCATATTTCCGAATGAACCAGACATGATGCCAGCTGCCAGAATGCCCATACCGGATCCCTGCTGGGCTGCATTATCTGCAACATCAAACATTCTGGACTGCTGCCATGTATAACCGGCAATTCCCTGTGCAGACCGCTGTGACAGCGCTTCCGAGATCATCTGGCCTTCTTTTGTCGATGTATCAAGGTTAACTTCGGTCACATAGAAGCCTGCCAGTCTGAAGCCATAATCTGCCCAGAATTCACTCATCGGCTGCTTGATAAACATGGATAATTCATCAAGATGGGAAGAAATCTCATTGATGCCCACCCTGTTTGTATTCATATAACCCATAATGCAGCTGTTGGTCTTTGAAATCAGCATTCCCTGAAAATGATCCGTCAGCTCAGCAGCTGTAAATGACGTCAGTGAGCCGACCAATTGCACAAGGAATTTCTCTGCATCTTCTACCTTCAAGCCATATCTGCCTCTGGCAATTAACGGAACCATCTGGCCATAATCCGGATCCATGAACCGCATGGCCGAAGTCTTCCAGTCAATATTCAGCGGTGCTGTACAATTGACAAACCAGACTTCTGCCGTAAACGGATTTTTACCACCAAATGGAATCCCATACAGATTCCGCAGCAAAGGCAGATTTTCCGTCGTAAGCGTATGCTTGCCAGGTCCGAATTTTCCCATCAGCTTTCCTTTTGAGAAAAGAACAGCCTGCTGTGATTCCCTGACAATCAGCTGCGTTGCTTTACTCAGATTCGTTCTGGGAAACTTATATGCAAAAATATCATTGCTTTGCGGATCCCACTGCACTATATCAATAAATGCCATGATTTATCCCCCTGACAAATATTCTGCGTCCTGACAGGAAAATACGCCGCTGATACAAAACACCCATCAAAATGATTCGTCTCCTATGTACCCTGTCAGTTTTACAGATTGCTGATTTAAGATTACTTCTGTTTTGATAAATATTCAACAAAGCAGAAAAGCAATTGGACAATGATAAACAAAACATGCATTTTCCAATATGTTCTAACCACCCGATCGTTTAACGTATGTATGATTTCTGTAAAAGATAAGAAAAAAGCCCTGGCAAAAAGCCAGGTCATTTCAAATCATCATATGCACAAATTACCACACATTTCCAAGATATACCCATGAAAGATATTTCTGTGCACATTTCTGCAGTTTCTTCATGTGATCTACATCTGTAGCAGGCAGCTGATAATGATACCTTGGAAAGTATCTACTCAGATGCAGCGGAATTTCCTTTGACAGAGATGCAAGCCAGGATGCCTCTTTGTCAATGAATGCTTCACTGTCATTTTTGCCAGGAATTACAAGGGTTGTAACTTCCAGATGACACTTGTCATATACATAGGCAATGGTCTGTTTTACCAGATCCAGACTGCCGTGCAGTTCTATTTGATAAAATTCTGCATCACCCTTGAGATCAATATTCATCGCATCGACGTATGGCATCAGTGTTTCCATTACTTCGTGTGAAATGCAGCCATTTGTCACCAGCACAATCTTTTTTCCCTGCGGTTTCAGGATCTTTGCACAGTCACGGATATATTCCCAGCTGATCAGTGGTTCATTGTATGTGAAGGCAAGGCCGATACTCTCCGGATGGGCCATCACAATCTGTGCCAGCTGATCTGGCCTGACAGTCCTGTAGTCCACATGGTTTTCATCTACCATCGAAATCGTACTGTTCTGACAGAACGGACAGGCAAGATTGCAGCCATAGGAGCCAACAGACAGAATCAAAGAACCTGGATAATAGCGGGCAAAGGGCTTTTTCTCAATGGGGTCCATGGCAATGGCTGTCAGCCTGCCATAGTTGTCACACACATTCTTTCCCTGCACATTCCTTCTTGCCCGGCAGAACCCTGTCTTTCCTTCCATCAGGTGGCAGTGATGCATGCAATAGTCACATACAATCTCAGACATGGCGTCTCACCGTGAACCTCTGCAGCAGTACATGGTCACTGTCCGGATCAATACCGCCCTTCTTACAGGCAATCTGTACCTGCTGTTTCACACTGTCCACACCATCCAGATCCGGTAACAGCAGACCTCTTCTGCCATCCCGGGTAGAACAGATCACACCATACTTCTTCACATCCAGATCGTGCATCTCACAGGATTCCGGCTTACTTAATACATCTACACTGATGCTCAGATACGGCAGTTCCTCTTCCTCTACAGGTGTAAACCTTGGATCTCTGGAACAAGCTTCAATCGCATTATGCACAATCTCCTGAGCAATATTTTCTCTGGCCGGCAGAATCGTGCCGATGCATCCACGTAACATGCCATCCTTGTGCAGAGACACAAACACACCCGCTCTGCCCTGCATCGCATCCGGTACTGCAGACACTTTCCATACCTTTCCATCCCTGACATACGTCTCAATGGTCTTTCTGGCAAGCGATACAAAGGCATCTTCCTTTGCCTTTTCCTGTTCTACCTTTGCCTGCTGATCATGCAGATACTGGCGCAGGAAATGTCTGCTGTCATCAATGCCTTCTCTTTTAACATGCGCAACACCATAGCCTATGCCAAACGGTGCTTCATGCGACCATTGCTCACAGGCCACATCATAGCCGTCAAAGGCACCGGCCATGATCGTGAAGCTGCGGTGTCCGCATTCCATCGCTGCATCCAGGAAATTTGGATCATAGGTAAGCAGTTCGCCAAAGTTTCCCGAAGACATCGTCTTCATGATCCGTTCATCGTACACGCTGCCTTCCGGATGGCAGCCATAGCTGGATCCCGGCATGCAGTGAGAAAGATCCCCGCTGGCCACAAACACTGCCCGGCGGCCAAGCAGCTCTGCTGCTCTTTCCAAGTACATGCCAAGTTCATAATGCATGGCTAAAGAAAATCCGGACAAGGACAAACGCACAAGCTTGTAATTGGTATACTTCTGATTGATGTAATACAGCGGCACAATGGTGCCATGATCCAGAAATACGTCACGGTCATACTCTGTGCCGCACGGAAAATCCGGATCCTTCACTCTCATCAGTGTCCGGACAAATTCTGTATCATATGATACTTCCATTTCGACATGGGCACCAAACCGGTGCAGGTCGCCATATGCCCGCTCACCACCTGATACATTAAACCAGTCCCTGTAGAGTACTGCATGCGGGCTCGAAAGAATAATCAGATCCGGTGCAATCTCTCTGATCCTTTCAGCCACCTTCCGATAGCCTTCGATTGTCTGAGCGCACTTACTGGTTTCCTCATGTCCAACCTCAGGTACAGCAATCGGCGGATGCGATACCATAAAACCTTCCACAATCATGCCATCACCTTCCTTCAGACACATTATAGTCTGTTTGAGCGTGTCAGAAACAATGCCGGCAATCCGGATTCAGAAAGATCAGAGAAAAGTGCTATGATGCAGATACAGGAGAAATGCATTCCATGGAGGACTCTATGAAAGAGATTGATATTCACGAAATGAAACTGAATCCGTTTGATCTGGTTGGCAAGGACTGGCTTGCTCTGGCAGCCGGCAATGAAACGGATGGCTGTAATGCCATGACCGTTGCCTGGGGACAGTTTGGCTCCATCTGGAAGCGCAATGGCCATCCCGGGTATCTGCCCACTGCCATCTGCTATGTCCGCCCCACCCGTTACACCAGACAATTTGTCGATAAAGAAGACCTGTTTACTCTGAACCACTTTCCTGCCGCATACCGCAAAGCCCTGGGCTATATCGGCTCCCATTCGGGGCGGAATGAAAACAAGCTTGCCAATGCAGGCCTGACACCAGTTTATACTGACGGCACCGTTACCTTCAAGGAAGCAGATCTTGTCTTTGTCTGCCGTAAAATCTATGCCCAGACGCTGCAGGAAGAATGCTTCACGGACAAAGAGCTCATTGATACAAACTATCCGCAGCGTGACTTCCATACGATGTACATTGGTGAGATCCTGAAAGTTTACCGTCAGGAATAAAATGATTCTCAATACCGGAAGCCGGACAGATATTCCAGCTTTTTACAGCAGCTGGTTCTATCACAGGATTGAAGCCGGATTTGTATGCACGCGCAATCCCTACAATCCGCAGCAGGTAAGAAGATACAAAATCAGCCCGGACACAGTCGATATCATTTCGTTCTGCACAAAGAACCCGGAACCTATGCTCAGCAGAATTCACCAGCTTGATACATATCGTCAGTTCTGGGGTGTCACTCTGACACCTTACGGCAGAGATATTGAACCAAATGTACCTGACAAGCACCGGATCATCAAAGAGATCCGGGAATTATCAAATGTCGTCGGGAAACAGGCAGTATCATGGCGCTATGATCCTATCTTCATCACGGAAAAGTACTCCGTTGAATACCACCTGCATGCTTTTGAAACCATCTGTGCTGCCCTGCAGGGGTATATCAGTTTCTGTGTCATCAGCTTCATTGACCTGTATGCCAAGACAAAACGGAATTTTCCCGATGTAAAGGAAGTCACACCTGAACAGCAGGCATTCTTTGCACAGAAGCTCTCTTCCATCGCTGCTGCCCATGACATCCCTGTACGAGCATGCTGTGAAAGTACATCATTACAGAAATACGGTATCAATACGGACGGCTGCATGACAAAGCAGGTTCTGGAGGAAGCCACCGGCTGCCAGCTGATCGTACCGAAGTCAAAAACAGCCGCCAGGGCACAGTGTGCCTGTCTGCTGGGGGATGATATCGGCATGTACAATACATGCGGTCATGGCTGTCTGTACTGTTATGCAAACTTTGATAATCATACGGTCAGAACCAATATAAGCAGGCATGATCCGGATTCTCCGTTCCTCATTGGGAATTATCAGCAGGATGACATCATCATTGACGTGGATCAGAAATCCTGGATAAACCGCCAGTTAACATTGTTCTAGAAATTCCAAAAAGCCATCTGCATTGTGATCAGATGGCTTTGTTATTATGCAAGATGCAATGATTTGATATCGATGTTGTAGATGACATCCTTGCGCTCGACGATGACTCGCATCTTTTCGGCAAGATCCTTTTCCTGCTGAATGTGCAGCAGTAATTCTCTGGTTGGATTGATTGCCGTAGGATAGCCGGTATTTTCAAACATGGTCAGATCACCATTGGTATCGCCATAGGACCAGCACTGTGAAAGATCCAGGTCATACTGTTCTGCCAGTTCCAGCATGGCTTTCTTTTTAGAAACGCCATCCCACATCGGCACTACTTCACCGGTATATTTACCATGTTCATCCGTTTTATAAATTGTGCCGCGGAAATCATCAAAGCCATGCCGGGCAGCCATTTCACGCACCAGCTCATAAGGAGAACCCGAGATGGCAATGACCTTGTGGCCCTCTTTCTTATGGCGCTCAATCTCACCGCGGGTAAACTGATAAACACGGTCACCCTTCTGCTCAATGACACGCTTTGCAATCAGATCAATATGCTCATGGGAAATACCAACAATAGCTTCCTTGAAGATCTCAACCATTCTGGAAAGATAATCATCATATTCGCCCTGTCTTCTGTCCCATGCATTGAAAGCAGGCTGCACATCGTTATACCAGGCCGAACCGTGAATGATTTCATGGGTAATCAGCTTCTTGAACAATTCTGTAATCAAGGCTTCCCGGTAGATCGTGCCATCAATATCGAAGAACGCTGCAATATTCATACTGCCTCCTGATTAATTTTTCAAACTATGGATCGGAGAAGGAATGCGGCCGCCGCGGTGAACCATGACATCCGGTTTTACCGTCCGGACCGGCATGATCGGGCCATAGCCCATCAGCCCGCCGAAGCTGAGTGTCTCACCGGCTTTCTTCCCGATGGCAGGTATCAGGCGGCAGGCTGTTGTCTTGTTATTAATCATGCCAATGGCTGCTTCATCCGCAATGATGGCAGAGATGGTCTCCGCCGTTGTATCTCCCGGGACAATGATCATATCCAGACCAACTGAACAGACGGCTGTCATCGCCTCCAGCTTTTCGATCGAAAGTACACCCTTTTCAGCTGCGGCAATCATGCCCTGATCCTCCGATACCGGGATAAAGGCACCTGACAGGCCGCCGACCGAACTGGAGGCCATGACACCGCCCTTTTTCACCGCATCATTTAACATGGCAAGGCAGGCTGTGGTTCCCGGGCCGCCGCAGGTTTCCAGGCCGATCTCTTCCAGAATCTGGGCAACGGAATCACCAACGGCAGGCGTTGGGGCAAGCGAAAGGTCGACGATCCCAAACGGCACACCCAGCCTCTTTGAAGCAACCGTGCCAACCAGCTGTCCCATTCTGGTAATCTTGAAAGCCGTCTTCTTGATCACTTCGGCAATCTCATCCATGGTGGCATCCTTGCCAGCTTTACGGATGGCCATACGGACAACACCCGGGCCGGAAACACCGGTATTGATCACGCAGTCAGGCTCACTGACACCATGGAAGGCTCCGGCCATGAAAGGGTTGTCTTCTACAGCATTGCAGAAAACAACAAGTTTGGAAGCACCGAAGCAGTTGTTGTCTGCTGTCTTTTCAGCGCATTCACGCACAACTTTACCCATGAGTGCCACGGCATCCATATTGATGCCGGCCTTGGTAGAACCGATATTGACACTGGAACAGACGATGTCCGTAGCAGCAAGTGCTTCCGGAATACTTTCAATCAGAGCCTTGTCACCCGGAGTCATACCCTTTTGTACAAGGGCACTGTAGCCGCCGATGAAGTCAACGCCGACCTCTTTGCCAGCCTTGTCCAATGCTTTTGCATATTTCACCGGGTCACCACCACTGGCAGACACAAGCAGGGCAATGGGCGTCACGCTGATGCGTGTATTAACGATCTGAATGCCATACTGGGCACTGATATCCTTTGCTGTCTGCTTCAGATTTTTCGCTTTGCTGGTAATCTTGGCAATGATACGCTCACAGGAGCGGTCAATATCACTGTCAGCACAATCCAGCAGAGAAATTCCCATGGTAATAGTACGAATATCGAGACATTCCTCATCAATCATGCGGATGGTCTCTAAAATCTTCTCACCGCGCTCACTCATCTTCCTGTTCCTCAGATCGTATGCATGGCATGGAAGATTTCTTCATTCATCAGATGAATCTTCAGGCCCTGTGCCTCACCCTTTGCCTCAATATCACTGACAAGCTCATCAAATCTGCCTTCCTGATCTGATGGCACTTCCACCGTCATGATCATCGTAAACAAATCCTGCAGTACCTTCTGGGTTACATCCGTGATATTGATATCACGGTCTGCACAGTACTGTGCTACAAAAGCAAGAATACCGGGATGGTCTTTTCCCACAACCGAAATGACAGCTCTCATTTTATCCTCCTGTTGTCCTGTTATTTGCTTTCTGCCACCAGATCATCCAGTGTCAGTCCACAGTAATACAATTCCATCTCAAACCACTGCTTGACCTGTTTCATCGTATCCACGGTAGAATCCTGGCAGTCACTGGACTGTGTATTATCCGTAAAATTTGCGGTGCATGCGCCCATGGTCTCCGTATCGCTCACCCAGTTATAGATGTAGTGAATGGTACGGTTGGAATATTCAAAGATGTGCTGGTCAAAGTCAATCATGTAGCTCTCGTTATCATCATTGAACGTGGATGTGTATTTACTGCCATCCACCGTATAGTTCAACCTGCCAGTCAGGCGTTTCTGGAACGTAGCTGTCACCGTACTTTCAGCGCTGTCATCATCGTCACTCAGGGTCTGGATACTATCTGTATCAATATTCTGATAGGACACATACTGAGCTTCGGCAGCCTTCTGATCATCACTGATCGTTACCGAAGTTGTATCAAACTGGGAATAGGTTACCTGCGACTTGTACAGCGTATCAACTTGCTGCCCTGACAGCGTCACCACGGTATCAAACTGTACGGTTTCACCCGTAAAATGACCCTGGGAATCAAACGTATCAGTGATTGTACCATCTTTCACTTCCAGACCGTCATACTGATTCAGTCCATACTGGTCATACCGCTGCTCAAACAAAGAAGACAACGAATCCTGTGCAATCGTAATCGTATAACTGACATTGCCATCTTTATCTGTCGTACCGGTAATCTTGTCAATCATGCTCTGATCCAGCGCAAGGGGATCCAGCGGCACCAGCAGGGATGTCTTGAGCTTATCTGCATCCATGTCTTCGTAGTACGTAATGCCATTGTATGAATTGTACAGACGGTTTCCATACCAGTTGCCTGAGAACGTAGAACGCAGCCCATTGGAATCAATATTCTGGCTGATGGAAGCAGTATCACCTGCCATCTGCAGAACACCATCCATATCATAGGCGTCCATCGTATCATCCGAATATGTCATCTGATACGTATTCGAAACCGCGACCGTATAGTTATCCGTCGTTACGCGATTGCTGATCGAAGATGTAAAGCTGCTGTACACATCCCCTTTCATTGCCGTTGTCCTGACAGAAGAAGACGAGGCAGAAGGAGAAGCAGAGGAAGCACCGGAAGTGGATTTGGATTTACATCCTGTAAATACCATCATCAGGCAGAGAATACCTGCCAGCATTTGTCTGTTTTTATTCATCCGTAACATTATACACTTTCCCCGGACAGAATCACGGGAATCATTGCTTCATCTGCCATGGCACCGGCGTGCTGACCATGGAAATGACTTGTTTTTGCCGTAAGGCAAAGCGGTGTTCTGGCTATAGCAAGATAGTCTCCGATAAATTCAGGCAGCCGGAGATGAGGAATGCCGGGACCGAAAATTTCCCGGGAAAGTATTTCCTCCTTACGCAGTAATAAGAACTTCCCGCCAAAACGTGTATGAAACAGATCTTCAAAAGACTTCTCCAGGCCTGGTCTGATATAGAAAGCACAAGCCCTTGCTTCAAGGGCTGGCATATGGCGGAACATCGCCATGAGTTCCGGGTCTTTCTGCATTTCATATATTGTACAGTCAATCTGGCCATGATCAGCAATCACAAGCACACCAGTATCTTCGTCCACCATCTTTTCCAGCACCAGGATATCATCATTGATCATAGCCAACTGTCTCCCTGTATCCGGATGGGAAGGTCCGTGTTCATGCAGCCAGGAATCAAAGCCGTCCCAGTACACATAAAGGAAGCGCAGATCTGACTGATGGGAAAGTTTTGCAGCCAGCAGGCACTGCTCATGCAAAGAAGCACAGGGATTATGGCCGAACATAGGCCAGATTGAATCGGCACAGATCTGCGCCTTTGCAAGCTGATCCAGAATGGTAGTGACCGGCAGTGTCTTCTCTGTAAAACCAGGATACTTTCTGCTGGAATACTGTGCTTTATCCAGAAACAGGATGACATTGTCATCTACTTCTGAAAAGTACTGATTCCAGCCAAGCCAGCCGTTTTCAGCAGGACTTTTTCCTGTTAGTAATGCTGTTGTAGCAGCACTGGTGGTAGGTGGAAAAACCGTCATGCATTCTTTTTTCATCTGCTTTGTGATGGATAAATCAGAGCCATATTTCTGCAGAAGGCGTGATCCCATGCCATCTACAAGAACAACAATGACACAGCGGAATGCATGTGAGGAAAGCCAATGTGAGACATCCGGATCATCCTGATATTCACATGTCAATCCATAGTAATGGTGAAGTGATGCAGAAACCTGCAGCAATCCGTTCTTGTAATCAGAGATGTATTCTTCCATGGCCAAAGTGTAGCACAAAACAAAAAGGCCTGTGCATTGCACAGACCTCTCAGGCATTACGTAACTTAGATCAGTTCAATATAAGCCATCGGAGCAGCATCGCCCTTGCGTGTGCCAGTCTTGACAACACGTGTATAGCCGCCCTTGCGGTCAGCATACTTCGGGGCTACCTCATCAAACAGCTTCTGCAGGACAGTCTTGCCTGTCTTTTCATCTGCGACAACATCGCGGATATAGGAAGCAGCTCTTCTGCGGGCTGCCAGATCACCCTTCTTGCCAAGTGTGATCAGCTCATCGACAACAGAGCGCAGATCCTTTGCCTTGGCTTCAGTTGTTTCGACCTTGCCATACAGGATCACGGAAGTTGCGAGATTTCTGAGCATAGCCTTGCGGTGATCCGCATTGCGGCCAAACTTACGATTCCACATTGTAAATTCCTCCTATCAGTCAAAGGACTTGAAGCCAAGACCGAGCTCAGCCAGTTTATCCTTAACCTCTTTCAAAGATTTCTTGCCGAGGTTGCGGACTCTCATCATTTCATCCTCGGTCTTCTGTGTCAGCTCATCCACGGTCTGGATACCGGCACGCTTCAGGCAGTTGTAGGAACGGACAGACAGATCCAGATCTTCGATCATCATCTGCTGACCCTTGCTTGGCGACTCCTGGCCGCCTTCCTTGACAACGTCTTCCATGGAGATGACATCTTCATTGATGCCAGCAATCAGATCCAGATGATCGATCAGGATCTTGGCAGCCATGGCAAGTGCCTTCTGCGGATTGATTGAGCCATCGGTTGTGATTTCCATGGTCAGAGCATCATATTTAACATCCTGACCAACACGGGCCGGATCAACAGAATAGGCAACCTTCTCAATTGGTGTATAAATGGAGTCTGTATACACAGTTCCAATACCCTGAGAAGAACCGACATTGAGCTGCTTGTTGATGTCGGCACTTACATAGCCTCTTCCATTCTTGGCCTTCAGTTCCATCTCAAGGCTTGTGCCAGCTTCCAGATGGGCAATGACAAGATCCTTGTTGAGAATCTCAACCTGTGACGGGCAGATGATATCACCTGCTGTCACAGTGCACGGTCCCTTGGCAGAGATCTGCAGTGTATAAACCTCATCATCTTCAATTTTCATGATCAGCTGCTTCAACTGCAGAATGATCATGGATACATCTTCTCTGACACCAGGGATGGTTGTGAACTCATGGTACACACCATCTACCTTGATTGAGAATACCGCAGCTCCCGGCAGGGAGGACAGCAGAACTCTGCGAAGTGCGTTTCCGATCGTCGTACCAAATCCTCTCTCCAGCGGAGAAAGAACAAACTTTCCGTAATTCTCGGATTCAACGTATTCCTGTACTTCAAAATCGGCGCGTTCAAACTTTTGCATGCAATATCCTCCTCTTTCAGCTCATTAACCGCGGGGTCTCTTCGGCGGACGGCAGCCGTTATGCGGGATCGGAGTCACATCATTGATTGCTGTGATCTCCAGACCAGCCGTCTGCAGGGAACGAACCGCAGCCTCACGTCCAGGACCAACGCCCTTAACGTTGACTTCAACCGTCTTCATACCCTGCTGCACAGCAGATTTGCCGGCAGCCTCAGCACACAGCTGAGCAACATACGGTGTAGACTTACGGGAACCCTTGTAACCCAGTGCTCCGGCAGAGCTCCAGGAAATGACATTACCTGCCTCATCCGCAATGGTAACGATTGTGTTGTTGAATGTTGAATGAATGTGAGCGACACCCTTCGCCACATTTCTGCGGATCTTCTTCTTGCGAGTCTTTGCCGCAGTGTTATTCTTCTTTGTTGGCATTCCAATGTCCTCCTATTACTTCTTCTTGTTCGCAACCGTACGGCGCGGTCCTTTGCGGGTACGCGCATTGGTGCGTGTTCTCTGCCCTCTGACCGGCAGACTTCTTCTGTGGCGCAGGCCTCTGTAAGAGCCGATTTCCATCAGTCTCTTGATATCAAGAGCTGTCTGACGGCGCAGATCGCCCTCAGTCTTAATACCATCGATCTGCTGACGAATCGCAGTCTCCTGTGCTTCAGTCAGATCCTTGACGCGGATGGTCTCATCAACACCGGCAGCAGCCAGGATCTTCTTTGCAGTTGTCGGGCCAATGCCATAAATATAGGTAAGAGATGTTCCGACCTGTTTGTTGTTCGGAATATCTACACCAGCAAAACGTGCCATATTCTTATTCTTCCTCCAAATTAACCCTGTCTCTGCTTATGCTTCGGGTTCTCACAGATTACCATCACAACGCCCTTGCGCTTGATGACTCTGCACTTGTCGCAAATTGGTTTTACGCTAGGTCTTACTTTCATTTTACAAACCTCCTGGTCCAGACATTATTTATGTCTGTATGTGATACGCCCACGTGTTAAATCATACGGTGAAATTTCGACAGTGACCCGATCGCCTGGTAAAATGCGAATGTAATTCATACGGATTTTACCAGCAACGTGAGCACGGATCTCGTGTCCGTTCTGGAGTTTCACCTTGAAGTTGGCATTAGGAAGCGTGTCCGTTACAACACCTTCGATTTCAATGACATCCTGTTTTGACATGTACTCTCTCTTTCTTACGCAATAAACAGAATCAGGGCGCGGACCGCCTATCGATCCGCCCCGATTCACATTTAAGCAATCTTTCCTAAGGCCTCTTTGATGGCACCGAACACCGCTTCAGGCTTACCGGACGCATCCAGATGCGTGACAAGCCCTTTCTGATCATAGAAGTCGATGACCGGCTTTGTGCTCTTCTCATACTCTTCCATCCGCTTGGTCAGCTTCTCGACAGTATCGTCGCTGCGCTGGACAAGCTTCTCACCGCAGTTGTCGCACACACCTTCAACCTTCGGCGGGAAATTGTGAATATGATACGTAGCACCGCACTTCGGACAGATCCTTCTTCCAGTGATTCTGTCCTTGAGCACCTCAAAGTCTACCTCAAGACCAAGCACACATTCAACCGGTTTGCCGATCTTTGCTGCAATTCTTTCAAATTCTTTCGCCTGAACCAGTGTACGAGGATAGCCATCCAAGAGATATCCCTTCTGGCAGTCCGGCTGCTGAAGCCTGTCTTCAACCATCGCATTGATGACTTCATCCGGCACCAGCTTGCCAGCATCCATATATGCTTTGGCCTTGTTGCCAAGATCTGTATGATTGGCAACATTGGCTCTCAGCATATCACCTGTCGAAATATGCGGAATATCATATTCCTTCAGGATCAGATCCGACATCGTACCCTTGCCTGCTCCGGCAGGTCCCATAATCAGAACGTTCATTTTCTTCTCCCCTTTAATTCAGGAAGCCATGATATGACTTCTGTGTCAATTGACCCTTGATCTGCTTCATCGTCTCCATAGCAACGCCGACGACGATGATGATACCGGTGCCGCCAATGGCACTGGATGTTGGAATGCTTGTGAACATTGGCAGCAGATATGGAACCACAGCTACCAGTGTCAGTGCCAGAGCACCGAGTACAGTGATACGGTTCAGAACCTTGTGCAGATACCGCTTTGTATCACTGCCCGGACGGATACCCGGGATGTAAGCATCCGACTTGCGCAGATTATCCGCGACACTGTCCGGATCAACCTGCAGGTCAGTGTAGAAGAAGGTAAACAGAATTGTCAGCACAGCATAGAGGCAGAGTCCAAACGGCTTGCTCAGACTCAGATAATTCTGCAGTTTCTGATACAGATCAGCATTGAAGAAGCTGATGACAATCTGCGGTGCTGTCATGATCGAGGATGCAAAGATGACCGGAATCACCGATGCGCTGTTGATCTTCAGCGGTAGATATGTCACATCATTGCGGGCGGTTCTGCCCATGGAGATGCTGTTGGTGTACTGAATCGGAATCTTTCTGACTGCTGTCTCCATCACGACGACGAAGATGACAATTGCAAGATACACGACGCAGTAAAGTGTAAACTGCAGTACGCCATTGAATACTTCACTGTTTGTATTTCCACCGGCCAGAATGCTGTAAACCTGTGCAAACTGGGTCGGCATGTTGGAAACAATGCCGGCGAAAATGATGATGGAAATACCGTTGCCGATACCTTTCATACTGATACGGTCACCAAGCCAGACCAGGAACATCGAGCCCGCGGTCAGGATGGTAGCTGTATACAGATAAGTGGAAAGGGCACTGTTTTCAAGTACGGAATACTGCTTGTCAAAGCCATAGACAAGCGAGAAGGCCTGCACGAAGGCGAGCACAACACCAAGGTATCTTGTTGTTTTCTCCATCTTCTGACGGCCAGTCTGTCCTGATTTTGCCCATTCGGTCAAAGCAGGAATGACATCCATACTGAGCAATTGCACGATGATGCTGGCGGTAATGTAAGGAGTAACGCCCATCGCAAAGATGGACAGTTTCTCCAGGGCACCGCCGCCCAGCAGGTTCATCATGTTCAGAATTGAATTGTCGGAAATCTGTTGAGAGAGTGCGGTGGAATCCACGCCTGGAACAGGAATGGAAGACCCGATGCGATAGATCAGCAGCATTGCCAGAGTAAAGAATATCTTTTTGCGGATCTCCTTGTTCTTAAACATGCTGGCGAACGTATGCATCATAATCAGAGCACCTCTGCTTTTCCGCCTGCTTCTTCAATTGCTTTCTGAGCAGTCTTGGAGAACTTCTCAGCTTTTACGGTAAGCTTCTTCTCAAGCTTGCCATTGCCGAGCACCTTGACACCGTCAAGATGCTTCTTTACAAGGCCGGCTGCCTTGAGGGCTTCATAGTCAACAGTGACGCCATCCTCAAATTTGTTGAGAGCTTCAACATTGACTGTTGCATACTCCTTGCGGGTGTAGTTGGTGAAGCCTCTCTTCGGCATTCTCTTGAAGTACGGTGTCTGACCGCCTTCAAAACCGATGGCAACACCGCCGCCGCTTCTGGAGTTCTGACCCTTCTGGCCCTTGCCAGATGTCTTGCCAAGACCTGAACCCAGGCCTCTGCCAATTCTCTTTCTGGTAAAGCGGGCACCGTCCGTTGCTTTCATTTCATTGAGTTTCATCGGGTTTCCCTCCTTATCGAATCTCAGCGACTTTCTTGTCGCGCAGCTTGGCAACTTCTTCAACAGTCCGCATCTGCTGCAGAGCATTCAAAGTTGCATAGACAACATTGACACTGGTGCGGGATCCATGAACCTTGGACAGGACATCGGAAACACCAGCCAGCTCCAGAATGGAGCGTACGGCACCACCAGCGATAACGCCAGTACCAGGTGCAGCCGGAAGCAGGATGACGGAAGCGGCACCATGCTTGCCAATGCTTGTATGAGGAACAGTTCTGTTATCGTCTACCAGATTTACTCTGAAGACATTCTTAACAGCAGCCTCATTTGCCTTCTTGATAGCATCCGGAACTTCGGCGGCCTTGCCCATACCGAAGCCGATTCTGCCTTTCTTGTCACCAACAACAACCAGTGCTGCGAAACGCATTCTGCGTCCACCCTTGACGGTCTTGCTTACACGGTTGATGGAGACTACGACATCTTCGAACTCTTTCGGTTCCTGACGTCTTCTGAACTGTCTGCGTCCATTGTTGTTATCACGGCGGCCCCTCTCAGGACGTGCTGTAGCAGCCTCAGCTGCTGCCGGACGCTGCTCTGTTGTATTTTCAGTTGGCATTGTCTTCTCCTCTCCTTAGAACTTCAGGCCAGCCTCTCTGGCTGCATCTGCCAGAGCCTGGACTCTTCCGTGATATACATAACCGCCACGGTCAAAACGGACGGACTCAATGCCGGCAGCCTTGCACTTTTCAGCAATAGCAGCACCGACTTTCTTGGCAGCCTCAATATTGCCGCCATTTTCAAGCTTGAGATCCAGGGAACTCACTGCACACAGGGTGTTGCCCTTGGTGTCATCAATGACCTGTGCATAGATGTTTGTGTTGGAACGGAATACGTTCAGTCTCGGGCAGTCGGGAGTTCCGCTGACTACTCTGCGCACACGCTTATGACGGCGGATACGCTCTTCATTCTTCTTTGTCTTATTCAGCATTTTGCTCTCTCCTTCCCATTACTTCTTGGCTGCAGCAGTCTTACCTTCCTTGCGGCGGACATGCTCGTCAACATAGCGGATACCCTTTCCGCCATAAGGTTCAGGCTTCTTGGTTGCTCTGACCTCAGCTGCAAACTGACCGACTTCCTGCTTGTCGATGCCAGCAACAACGATTGTGTTGGCATCCGGAACAGTTACCGTCAAGTTGGACGGTACAGTGAAGTCTACAGGATGGGAGAAGCCGACATTCAGAGTCAGCTTATTGCCAGCCAGGGCTGCACGGTAACCAATACCGACAACCTTCATGGTCTTGGAGAATCCCTTCTCAACACCCTCGATCATGGAAGCAAGCAGTGCGCGGGTTGTACCATGCAGCTGCTTGGTATGCTTTTCGTCATTAGGACGCTTGACGGTAAGAACACCGTCGTTCTGCTCAATTGTCATGAGCGGCGAAAATGTTCTTGTCAAAGTTCCCTTAGGGCCCTTAACAGTCACCTCATTGCCGTCATTCACTGTGATCTCACAATTGGACGGAATGGTAATCGCCTTGTTTCCGATACGTGACATGAATTTATCCTTTCTTATTTATTACCAGACGTAGGCAACGACTTCGCCGCCAACGTGGAGCTTGCGTGCTTCCTTATCTGTCATCATTCCATTGGATGTGGAGATGATGGCAATGCCAAGACCATTCAGTACCTTCGGTACTTCTTCGCCCTTGGCATAAACCCTCAGGCCCGGCTTGGAAATTCTCTTGATGCCGCTGATGACGCTTGCACCATTAGCATATTTCAGGGTAACAACGAGCTTCTTTTCGATACCGTCACCCTGTGTGGAATAGTTAGCAATGTAGCCCTCAGACTTCAGGATACGGGCAATCTCTGCCTTGACCCTGGAGTATGGCGCAACATCCACTGTATCCAGATGTGCACTGGCTCCATTGCGGATTCTAGTGAGCATATCTGCAATCGGATCTGTCATATTCATGATGGGCTGCCTCCTTACCAACTAGCCTTCTTAACTCCAGGAATCTCACCCTTGTAAGCGAGCTCTCTGAAGCAGATACGGCATACTTTATACTTTCTTAAAACGGAATGCGGACGTCCGCATCTCTCGCAGCGCGTATAGGCGCGTGTGGAGAACTTGGCAGGACGTGCCTGTCTTACCTTCTGTGATGTCTTTGCCATTGTTCTCCTCCTTATTACTTGGCAAACGGCATGCCGAGTTCACTCAGCAGCTGATATGCTTCTTTATTTGTCTTGGCGGATGTAACAATGACAACATCCAGACCTCTGACCTTGTTGACCTTATCGAAGTTGATTTCCGGGAAGATCAGCTGTTCCTTGACACCCAGCGTATAGTTGCCGCGGCCATCAAAGGCTGTACCACTGACACCATGGAAATCTCTGACACGCGGCAGATCGATATTGAAGAGCTTGTCGAGGAACTCGTACATTCTCTCACCGCGCAGTGTCACCTTGCAGCCAATGCTCATGCCCTCACGGAGCTTGAAGTTAGCGATGGACTTCTTGGCCTTTGTGACAACCGGCTTCTGACCGGAAATCATGGTCATTTCCTCAACTGCCTCTTCCAGCAGCTTCGGATTGGCAATTGCATCACCAACACCCATGTTGAGAACGACCTTCTCAAGCTTCGGGCACTCCATGACGGACTTGTAATTGAATTCCTTCATCAAAGAAGGCTTTACTGTCTCGTTATATTTCTGTTCCAGACGGTTCATTACTTCTTAGCCTCCTTCACTTCATTGCCGGACTTCTTGAAGTATCTTGTCTTTGTGCCGTCCTCAGCAACCTTCCAGCCAACACGGCTGGCAGCCTTGGCCTTCTTGTCATACAGCATGACATTGGAAGCATCAATCTTAGCTTCCTTCTCTACGATACCACCCTCGGGATTTGCCTGAGAGGGCTTCAGAGACTTCTTGACCATGTTGACACCTTCAACAATGACCTTGTTCTCCTTCGGGAACACTGCCTTAACGGTTGAAACTGTTCCCTTGTAGTGTCCGCTGATTACCTTGACCTCATCACCTGTCTTGATTTTCATCTCGGGCTCCTCCTTATAATACTTCCGGTGCCAGGGAGACGATCTTCATGAAACCGGCGTCACGGATCTCACGTGCGACCGGGCCAAAGATACGTGTACCTGCCGGTGTATTGTCGTCCTTGATAATGACTGCAGCATTATCATCAAACTTGATGTAGCTGCCATTTTCACGTCTGATACCGTAAACGGTACGAACGATGACAGCCTTGACTACCTGACCATCCTTGACTGTGCCATTCGGAGCAGCGCTCTTGACAGCACAAACAACGATATCGCCGATATTTGCTCTCTTACGGCGGGAACCGCCCATGCATCTGATGACCAGAAGCTCTCTGGCACCGGTATTATCGGCAACATGCAATCTGCTTTCATTCTGAATCATTGCTTTCTACCTCCTGTGCTTAAAGAACAACTGCTTTCTCAACAACCTTCACCAGTCTGAAATGCTTGTCCTTGGACAGCGGACGTGTTTCCATCACTTCCACTACATCTCCAACATGAGCTTCGTTGTTTTCATCATGAACCTTGAACTTGGTTGTGAACTTAACGTGTCTGCCGTATAAAGGATGGCGCTTCGTGGTATTGATCTCGACAACGATTGTCTTATCCATCTTGTCGGAGACAACCGTACCGCGCAGAACCTTACGTGCGTTTCTCTCTTCTGCCATGTCTGCTTCCTCCCTTATTTATTCTCCGCATTCTCACGTTCTGTCAGAACAGTCTTAATGCGGGCAATTGTCTTTCTGATATCCTTGATCCGGGCCGGATTCTCAATGGTTCCGGTAGCCTGAGCAAAGCGCAGATTGTAGAGCTCTTCCTTGAGCGAAACAACTTCCTGAGAAAGTTCCTCGTTGCTCAGATCTCTGATTTCCTTGACATTCATCTCAGCGTCCCTCCTGGCCCTTCTTCACAAAGCGTGTCTTTACGCACAGTTTGTTAGCGGCAAGACGAAGCGCCTCTCTGGCAGTAGCTTCATCAACATCACCGACTTCAAACAGAATTCTGCCCTTCTGGACAACTGCGACCCAGTGATCAGGAGCACCCTTACCAGATCCCATACGTACTTCCAGAGGCTTCTTGGTTTTCGCCAGCTGCGGGAAAACCTTGATCCAGACTTTACCGCCACGATTCATATAACGTGTCATGGCAACACGGGCAGCCTCAAGCTGCGCACTGGAGACATAAGCTCCCTCGTCTGCTACCAGACCATACTCACCGAAGGCAAGCTTTGTGCCGCCCTTAGCGTGGCCTTCATAAGACAGACGGTGGGGTCTTCTCCACTTGACTCTCTTAGGCATTAACATTAGTCGTTACCTCCCTGGGCACCTGCCCCAGCAGCCGGTGCAGCAGCCTTGGCATCTCTGCCAGCAGCCGGACGGCGGTTATTGAAACGGCGGTTGTTATTGTTTCTTCTGCCGTTTCTGCGGTCTCTCGGGTTGCGGGCCGGAGCTTCCGGTTCCTTGACCATCTCTCCCGGCAGAACCTCACCACGGCAGATCCAGACCTTAACGCCCAGCTTGCCATACGTTGTGTGAGCTTCCTCGCAGGCATAGTCAATATCAGAACGCAGTGTATGCAGCGGAACAACACCCTTTGCATAGCCTTCCTGACGGGCAATTTCAGCACCGCCCAGTCTGCCCTTGCAAAGTGTCTTGATTCCCTTGGCACCAGCTCTCATTGTGGACTGGATTGCCTTCTTCTGCGTAATACGGAAGGACTGTCTGTTCTCCAGCTGCTCGCAGATCTTGCGGGCAACCAGGCGTGCATCCAGATCCGGGTTGGCAACTGCAACAACATCAATCTTCAGTGTCTTATCGCCAACAATCTTCTTCAGACCAGCCTTGGTCTTTTCCATCTTCTCAGCCTTGCCGTCCTCGCTCTTGCCAACGATGGCACCCGGACGAGCACAACGGATGATCACACGGACATTCTTCTTGCCTGTGCGCTCAATCTCAATGTGCGAAATATAGGCATCTTTCAGATTCTTCTCAAGATAATTACGAATCTTGACATCTTCGTTCAGAAGATCGCCGTACTCTGCTTTATCGGCATACCATCTGGACTCCCAGTCACGAATGACGCCGACACGCAGGCCGATCGGGTTTACTTTCTGTCCCATACTCTTGATCTTCCTCCCTTATCTCTCATCCGAAACCACTACTGTGATGTGGCTCGTTCTCTTCAGAATCTGTGCGGCATTGCCCTTGGCACGCGGCATGAATCTCTTCATGACGATACCCTCATCCGCATAGCACTGCTTGACATACAGCGCATCAGCGTTCAGCTGATGATTGTGTGTTGCATTGGCAGCAGCACTCTTGACTACCTTATATACCTCATGAGCCGCATTGTTCGGTGTGAACTGCAGAATGGCGAGGGCTTCCTCAACACTCTTGCCGCGGATCATATCCAGAGCCAGTCTGGCCTTGCGCGGAGTGACGCGAACTGTCTTAGCTGTTGATCTTACATCCATGTCCGATATCCTCCCTTACGCAGCCTTGTCGGAACCATGTCCGCCAAACTTTCTGGTCGGAACAAACTCACCGAGCTTATGGCCGACCATATCTTCTGTCACATAGACCGGAACATGTTCCTTGCCGTTATAAACAGCGAATGTATGTTCCACGAAACTCGGGAAAATCGTTGAACGGCGGGACCATGTCTTAATGACTTCATGCTTGTTGGCCTTGTTCTGTTCCTCGACCTTCTTCAGAAGGTAAGCATCACAGAAAGGACCCTTTTTAATGCTTCTTGACATCTCTTATTCTCCTTTCAGCTTATTTCCCATTGCGTCTTCTGACGATCAAGGCATTGCTCTTCTTCTTCGGCTGACGTGTCTTCACGCCCATAGCCTTCTTGCCCCAAGGTGTCATCGGGGACTTACGGCCAACCGGAGCCTTACCTTCACCACCACCATGCGGGTGATCAACCGGGTTCATGGCAGAACCACGAACGGTAGGACGAATACCTCTCCATCTGTTGCGGCCGGCCTTGCCAAGATTGACCAGGTTCCAGTCGCCATTGCCAACAGTACCGATGGTAGCGCGGCAGTTGGAATGAACCTTTCTGACCTCGCCAGACATCAGACGCAGCGTGCAGAAGTTTCCTTCAAAGCCCAGAATCTGAGCATAGGAGCCTGCAGCTCTTGCCATCTGACCGCCCTTGCCGGCAACCAGCTCAACGTTATGAACAATGGTACCTTCAGGGATGTTCTTCAGCTCCAGGGCATTGCCCGGCTTGATATCCACAGCCGGACCGGACACAACTGTATCACCGACATTCAGCTCAGCCGGGCACAGGATGTATCTCTTCTCACCATCTGCATAATGCAGCAGAGCGATATTAGCTGTACGGTTCGGATCGTACTCAATGCCGGCAACCTTAGCCGGAACATTGTCCTTGTTTCTTCTGAAATCAATAACTCTGTACTTCTGCTTCACACCACCGCCCTGATGACGTGTTGTGATGCGGCCATTGTTGTTTCTGCCTCCCTTGGAGTGCTTCGGCGCCAACAGACTCTTTTCTGGCTCGTGCTTTGTGATTCTGCCACGATTGTCCAGCGAAGACATATTTCTGCGGCCGTTGCTGGTAGGCTTGTATTTAATAATTGCCATTTTCTTCTTTCCTTTCGCAGTTTATCCGGAGATAGCGTGTTCCTCCGATAGTTTGATATCCTCAGTCCTCGGAATGATAGATATCGATTGTCTGTCCCTCAGGCAGCTTGACCATTGCCTTCTTGACAGCTCTGACCTTGCCGGAATAACGGCCAACTCTTCTGACCTTCGGCTTGGTGTTGACAATGTTTACCGCAACCGGCTTGATGTGGTAGATCTCCTGAACAGCCTGAGCTACCGCAGACTTGTTGGTGTCGCGGGCAACCTCGAACTCAATCCAGTTGCCATTGGCCTGCATCTTTGTTGCCTTCTCGGTAACGATCGGTCTGACGATAATATCACGTGCGCTCATTCTGCGAATACCTCCCCTGCCTTGGCAGCAGCAGCTTCCGTAAACACAATACGGTCCGCATTGGCAATGTCATAGACATTCAGCATCGGTACGGTAACCAGTGTTGCATTCGGAATATTTCTCATTGACACATATGCATTGTCGAAGTCCTCAGCAGCGTCTGCAACAAACAGTGTCTTTCTGTCAAACTTGAATGCATTCATCAGTGCCACAGCCTTCTTTGTCTTGATCTCATCAAAGTTGAGATTCTCAACAACGGTCAGGCTGTTGTCAGCCAGCTTCTCACTCAGAGCAGAGCGGTAAGCCAGTCTTCTCACCTTGCGGTTCATCTTGAGATTGTACTTTCTCGGATGAGGTCCGAAGGCAATTGCACCATGGCTCCACTGGGTAGCACGTGTGGAACCCTGACGGGCACGGCCTGTACCCTTCTGCTTGAACGGCTTCTTGCCTGTTCCGGAGACAAATGCTCTTGTCAGTGTGGAATGTGTGCCCTGTCTGCAACCTGCAAGGTAGACAAGGACAGCGTCATAGATGGCCTGCTGATTCGGCTCAATGCCGAACACAGCATCATTCAGTTCAACCTGCTTTACAACTGCAGCTTCCTGATTGTATACGTCAATCTGTGCCATTGTTGTTCCTCCTTACTTCTTTCCCTTGCGGGCAGCGCTTGCAGCAGCCTTCTTGGCAGCCTCAGCAGCTTCGATGGCCTTCTCTTCCTCAGCCAGCTCCGCGTTGATCGTGTTCTCAACCTTGTTGAGCTCTTCTTCAACAGAACCGCCCTCATAAGAGATCAGCTCAGGAACCTTGACTTCCTTAACCGGCTTGACAGTTGTGTGGATCAGTACCAGCCCACGCTTCGGTCCTGGTACATTGCCCTTGACGAGGATATAGCCCTCATCTGCATCAGCCTTGATCACAGTCAGGTTCTGATTGGTTGTTGTGTAGCAGCCCTCATGGCCAGGCATCACAGTGCCCTTGTTGACAACACCGTTGTTACGGCCGTTTGTAGCAAGAGAACCAATGTGTCTGTGATGGCCGGAACCATGGCTCATCGGTCCTCTGGACGCATTGTTTCTCACAATTGTGCCCATGAAGCCGTGTCCCTTGGAAACGCCCTGGACATCAACCACATCACCAGTCTTGAACAGATCTGCCTTTACTTCAGCGCCAACCTCAAGGTTCATCATTTCATCAGCTCTTACTTCTCTGATGTAATGCTTCGGCGCTGTATTGGCCTTCTTGGCATGTCCGATTGCCGGCTTGTTGGAACGATGCTCTTTCACATCCTCATAGCCAAGCTGAACAGCCTCATAGCCGTCATTTTCCTTTGTCTTCTTCTGCAGTACAACATTCGGCTTCACATCGATGACAGTCACAGGAATCAGTGTTCCATCGATGGTGAAGACCTGAGTCATACCCAGCTTTCTTCCTAAGATACCCTTCATGTTCTATACCTGGTTCCTTTCTTTAAAGCTTGATTTCAATATCCACACCAGACGGCAGATCCAGTCTGCTCAGCGCATCAATCGTTTCAGCACTCGGGCCAATAATCTCAATCAGTCTCTTGTGTGTACGGATTTCAAACTGCTCACGGGAATCCTTGTACTTGTGAACAGCGCGCAGGACCGTAACGACCTCACGCTCCGTCGGCAGCGGAACAGGTCCGACGATCTTCTTAGCGCCGTGTCCGTTGGCAGTTGTCACAATCTTCTCGGCAGCCGCATCCAGACTTCTGTTCTCGTAAGCCTTCAGACGAATTCTTACAGAATTTTTTGCCATGAATTTTTCCTCCTTGTATTCACTCCCGTTTACGGGATCGCTCCATGAGAGTTCCCCGGTTGTCACACCGTGTCCACGGACATTGGCGTGCCGGCAATCTCCCATATCTACGCGAGTGCCATGCTATAGTATCACCTCATCAGTCCCAAGACAAGCCTTTTTCTCAGCTTTTTTGCAAAATTGCGCAAAAAGAAAAAGCCGGAAAAACCAGGCCTGGAATCGATGCCAGATTGACACCGCCGCCTGTATTTTCATGGCTTACATAACTTTGCTTATATAAATAAGGTTAACGCGCAAACCGCACCTGCACATGCGGATTCACCTGGGCTGCCCTGCCAATCGCCAGCAACACCCGATATGCATACCGCTCTGCACAGATCTTGTCTGTATTCAACGGTGTCAGAATGAAGCACACGTCCTGGCCCCATTCATTCAGCACACTCTCAAAACGAGCCAATGTGCCGCACACCGTATCAAACCATGTCTGCACACTGGCAATCAGTGCTTTCTGATTATGGATATCACCAGCACACAATACAATCTTCTGCATAATTCCTACTTTTCTTCCAGCAGGGCAGCGATGAAGCTGCCTCCATCGGCCTGTAGAACAGGAAGCCCTGCGCATACTGGCAGCCGATCTGCTGCAGAAAGCGCAGATCATCTTCCTTTTCCACCCCTTCAGCCAGGGTTCTGATGCCAAGCTGACCGGCAATGGATGTCATCGCTGCCAGGATATAACTGTTACCGCGGCGTCCGCTGTTGCGATTCATCAGCAGCTTCTGATCAAACTTGATCAGATCAAACGGAAATTCATCCATCACATTCAGCGATGAATACCCGGAGCCAAAATCATCCATCCACAACGCATAGCCACGCCTGTGAATCTCTTCAATCTGAGCCCGCATCCGATCCGGTGCATCTGAAATATCCTGCTCCGTAATCTCAATCATGATGCTGTCAGGCGTCAGATGGCTGGCGGTCACGATCCCATCTATTCTGGCGGCCAGATCCGGCATATCAAAATCCTGCCGCGAGAAATTCACGGACACCGGCACAACCTGCAGACTGCTCAGACTGTCCGCAATGGAACCTGCCAGCTACTTCAGATGACTGCCGCCGCCATACACATACAGCTTCTCCAGCGTATTATTCTGATTCTCTACGTGTAGTAATTAATCGCACGCATGATCTCAACCGCAATCACATTGTACACATTGGCAAGTGCCTCACTCTCCAACACCTGATCCTGATCATTGTGCAGATAACCGCGGGCCACATGCGGATCCACATTCAGCACATCGCCTACCGTACCGGCAATCACAGCGACACCGGTATCAATCGTACGGGTTGCCTCATACGTACAGATCAACACGCGTATAGGAATCACCAAGATCCACCAGGGCCACATCCCCATGCCCGTATGTATCCGCGAAGGCCCGCAGCACACTGACAAGTGCCATCTAGCGGGCGCTGCCATGACCAGCTTCATGCCGGCATGATGGAACATCTCCTGATATGCCGCAATCTTTTCCTTACTGACAGCACCAGCCATCAGCTCCATCTCCTAGGCATTTCCATCTGTACCATGAGTATCAATCATGGCATAGTCATACAGATAATGATCCTTGTTATCCGTGATCACATCATGAAACTCATACGGCAGATTGACCGCCAGCTGCTTCTCTGTCATCAGCGGCATGCGCAGCCGGCGCATATACGCATCCGGATCCGGCACAACAAGAGCTGACCGGCGGCAATGGATACCATTCTCCTTCATACCCTCACGAAGCAGTGATCCCATTGCCTCATAAGCAGCCAGAGAATCATTCCTCACCGCATTTTCCGGTGTATCCAGCAAAGCTGTCTGCACAATCTCACCATTGCGCACTACACACAGCTTCATACGCTTGCTGCCAATATCCACACCAAGTATTTTCCGTGCAATATCCACCTCTTTCTACATGCCAAACAGGCCAAGATACCACTGCACAACCCACGGTCCCACCAGCAAAGCAGCCAGTGTACCAATCGCAATCGAAGGCCCGAAGGGTATTTTTTCACGTTTCCATACTACCACAAAGATCAGACCTGCTATACACGACAATATCAGGGCAAAAAGGCCAGAACCAAAGCTAAGATAACACCCGACTACAAAGAACAGCTTGATATCACCGCCACCCATGCTTTCCTTCTTCAGAATGTCATCCATCAGCAGTGACAGCAGCAGTAAGGATCCTGCAATCACAAGCCCGGCAAGCACATTCCAATAGTAGGACAGATGCCCGATGCCAGCCAATGCCCACACTGCCAGTGAAAACAGCAGATAGCCATCCGGAATCTCTTGTATGGAAAGATCCACCAGTGACAGTCCTAACAGGCAGCACAGGAAGGCAAGATCACGGAACAGAATGAGATCGACGGTGCCATGTACAAGTACATACACCACAAATACAATGCCGCTCAGCAGTTCAATCCACACATAGCGTGCAGACAGCTTGGCATGGCAGTACTGACATCTGCCATGATGCACAAGCCAGCTGACAATCGGAACCAGATCCGATGCACCAAGCACATGTCCGCACACATCACAGTGCGAGCGTCCCTTCCACCATGGCTCATGCGCCACAATGCGGTCTGCCTGACAGGCCACAAAACTGGCAAAGATCGTCCCAGAGACAAACGCCAGCACACAGACATACATACAGATTTCAGCGGAGAGATAGATACTCATGAAGACCTCCCAAAGAACCTGACAATTGTACAGTAAGAATATACACCAAAACAGTATTATTACCCAGATAGCAAGCCGCCTGATTGAAAAAACACAACAAAAGATGCCTTTCGGCATCTTTCTGTATCACTTACTTAATGATTTCAGTGATGTTTCCGGAACCAACTGTACGGCCGCCTTCACGAATAGAGAAACGTGTTCCCTTTTCGATAGCGATCGGAGCCAGCAGGTTGACTGTCATCTCGACGTTGTCGCCCGGCATGCACATTTCTGTGCCTTCCGGCAGAGTGATGACACCGGTAACGTCAGTTGTTCTGAAATAGAACTGCGGACGGTAGTTGGAAACGAACGGTGTATGACGGCCGCCCTCTTCCTTTGTCAGAACGTAAACCTGAGCCTTGAACTCTGTATGAGGAGTAACAGAACCCGGCTTTGCCAGAACCTGTCCACGCTCAACCTGGTCACGGTTGACACCACGGAGCAGAGCACCAATGTTGTCACCAGCCTGAGCATAATCCAGAGTCTTTCTGAACATTTCAATACCAGTAACGACAGTCTTAATCGTCGGCTTCAGACCAACAATCTCAACTTCATCGTTCATGTTCAGCTTGCCACGCTCAACACGGCCAGTAGCAACAGTTCCACGGCCAGTGATCGTGAAGACATCCTCGACAGCCATCAGGAACGGCTTATCGAACTCATGAACAGGAGCCGGAATGTATGTGTCAACAGCATCAAGGAGTTCCTTGATAGCCGGTGTCCACTTCGGATCACCCTGCAGAGCCTGATAAGCAGAACCACGGATAACCGGGCAGTTATCGCCATCGAAGCCATACTCATTCAGAAGTTCACGAACTTCCATCTCAACCAGGTCGATGAGCTCATCATCATCAACCATGTCGCACTTGTTCAGGAATACGACAATCTTCGGAACACCAACCTGACGGGCGAGCAGGATGTGCTCACGAGTCTGAGGCATCGGTCCATCAGTAGCAGCAACAACGAGGATAGCGCCATCCATCTGCGCTGCACCAGTGATCATGTTTTTGACATAGTCAGCATGACCTGGGCAGTCAACATGTGCATAGTGTCTCTTCTTTGTCTGATATTCAACGTGTGCAGTATTAATCGTAATACCACGAGCCTTCTCTTCCGGTGCACCGTCGATCTTGTCATAAGCCTCAAATACGGCCTTGCCATCTTCCGGATGCTCGGACAGATACTTAGTGATCGCAGCTGTCAGTGTTGTCTTACCATGGTCAACGTGGCCGATAGTACCGATGTTGACATGTTCCAGCGTACGGTCGAAATGTTCCTTAGCCATAATACTTTTATCCTCCTGGTTTTTTTAGTCAGCCTGTATGTATTCTAATTTATACAGTTTTTAAAATCAATCATTACTTAGAAGCAGTGCTGTTTTTCTCGATAATTTCCTTAGCAATGTTCTTCGGCACTTCCTCATAGTGATCCATCTGCATCGTATAGATGCCGCGGCCCTGTGTGAACGAACGCAGATCCGTTACATAGCCGAACATGGATGCCAGCGGAATGTATGCCTTAACCTTGATTGCATTGCCTGTCTCTTCCTGCTCACGAATCTGACCACGTCTCTTTGTGACATCGCCCATGATGGTACCAAGGTACTCACTCGGGGCAGTGATATCAACAGACATGATCGGCTCGAGAATGGTCGGGCCGCACTTCTTGGCAGCTTCCTTCAGTGCCAGAGAAGCAGCGAGCTTATATGCCTGCTCAGAAGAGTCGACATCATGATAGGAACCATCGAACAGCACAGCCTTGATATCTACAACCGGATAGCCTGCAACCAGACCATTCGGCAGTGCTTCTTCCAGACCCTGCTCAGTAGGCTTGATGAATTCCTTCGGAACGGAACCACCTACTGTAGCATCTTCGAACTCGAAGCCCTTGCCAGGGTTCGGGGAGAAACGAATCCAGACGTCACCATACTGACCATGACCACCGGACTGACGGATGAAGCGGCCTTCAACCTCAGCTTCCTTGGTAATGGTTTCACGGTAAGCAACCTGCGGTGCACCAGCAGTAGCCTCAACCTTGAACTCTCTTCTCATACGGTCCATGATGATATCCAGTTGCAGCTCACCAACACCAGCGATGATGGTCTGACCAGTCTCTTCATCCGTGTATGTCTTGAAAGTAGGATCCTCTTCAGCCAGCTTAGCCAGAGCATCATCCATCTTCTGGGAGTCAGCCTTTGTCTTTGGCTCAACGGACATCTGAATGACCGGATCCGGGAAGACCATGGACTCAAGAATAATCGGATGATTCTCATCACACAGCGTATCACCTGTACCTGTGTACTTCAGACCAACAGCACCAGCGATATCACCGGCATAAACCTCAGTAATATCCTTTCTGTGGTTGGCATGCATACGCACGATACGGCCAAGTCTCTCACGCTTGTCCTTGGATGCATTCAGCACATAGGAACCAGCAGTAGCAGTACCGGAATATACTCTGAAGTATGTCAGACGGCCGACGAACGGGTCAGTCGCAATCTTGAATGCCAGAGCACTGAACGGCTCATCATCAGAAGGCTTTCTGTCTTCCTCAGTACCATCTTCCAGATGGCCGACAATAGCCGGAACATCCACCGGAGAAGGCAGGTAGTCAACAACGGCATCCAGCAGCATCTGTACGCCCTTGTTCTTGTAGGCAGAACCACACAGAACCGGGAAGAACTCAGAAGTCAGAACACCCTTGCGGATTGCACCCTTGATTTCTTCAACGGTCGGCTCTTCACCTTCCAGAACCTTCATCATCAGATCATCATCATAGTCGGCAATTGCCTCCAGCATGGTCTGACGCATCTCCTTGGCCTTGTCAAGGAACTGAGGCTCAATGTCCTCAACCTTGATGTTTGTGCCAAGGTCATTCTCGTACATCTCTTCCTTCATTGTAACAAGGTCGATAATGCCGCGGAATGTGCTCTCCTTGCCAACCGGCATCTGGATTGCAGCAGCCTTGGCACCCAGACGGTCGCCGATGGACCTGACACTCATGTCAAAGTCAGCACCAGTCGCATCCATCTTATTGGAGAATACGATACGCGGAACCTTGTACTCAGTTGCCTGTCTCCAGACAGTCTCAGTCTGCGGCTCAACACCAGCCTTGGAGTCAAGAACTGTTACCGCACCATCCAGAACACGCAGAGAACGCTCAACCTCAGCAGTGAAGTCGACGTGGCCTGGTGTATCGATAATATTGATCTGGCAGTCCTTCCAGTGGCAGGTTGTCGCAGCCGAAGTAATCGTGATGCCTCTTTCCTGCTCCTGGGCCATCCAGTCCATCTGCGAAGCACCGTCATGTGTCTCGCCGATCTTGTGAATCTTACCTGTGTAATAAAGGATACGCTCAGTAGTTGTTGTCTTACCGGCATCGATGTGGGCCATGATGCCAATGTTACGAATCTTGTTTAATGGAAACTCTCTGGGCATTTTTAGCTCCTTCCCTCAATTACCAGCGATAGTGAGCAAACGCCTTGTTTGCCTCAGCCATCTTGTGTGTCTCTTCCTTCTTCTTCACAGAAGCACCAGTACCATTGGCCGCATCCATGATCTCGTTTGCCAGTCTCTGCTCCATCGTCTTTTCATTTCTCAGACGCGCATAGTTGACAATCCAGCGAAGACCAAGAGTCAGCTTTCTCTCAGCACTGACTTCAACCGGAACCTGATAGTTGGCACCACCAACACGGCGGACCTTAAGCTCCAGCTGCGGCATAACATTGCCCAGAGCCTTCTCAAATACTTCCATCGGGTTCTCACCCGTCTTCTTCTCAATATCTGCAAATGCATCGTACAGAATTGTCTGAGCCGTACCACGCTTGCCATCCAGCATGATTCTGTTGATCAGCTTTGTGACCAGCTTGGAGTTATAGATCGGATCCGGCAGTACGTCGCGCTTTGCTACATAACCTTTTCTTGGCATATTCTATCTTCTCCTATCTATTACTTCTTCGGCTTCTTAGCACCATACAGAGAACGGCTCTGATTCCGATCAGAAACACCAGCGCAGTCCAGAGTGCCTCTGATAATGTGATAACGAACACCAGGCAGGTCCTTGACACGGCCGCCTCTGATCATAACCACGGAATGCTCCTGCAGATTGTGACCAACACCCGGAATATAAGCAGTCACTTCCATACCATTGGAAAGACGTACACGGGCATACTTACGAAGCGCAGAGTTAGGCTTCTTCGGTGTCATTGTACCAACACGGGTGCAGACACCTCTCTTCTGCGGGGAACTCAGCTTTGTCGGACGGCTGTGCAGAGTATTGAAACCTCTGTTCAGAGCCGGGGACTTTGACTTGTAAACTTTATCGGTACGCCCTTTGCGTATCAACTGGTTTATTGTAGGCATCTATAATCTCCTTCCATCTTGTTTCATGCACACACAACCAAGTGTGCCGCCTCTTAGCCTAAATATAAGCTTTACGCACACGTAAAGCTCGTTTTCACTAAGCGAATCAATTCTATTTGTTTCCCCGTCCCCCGTCAAGCACTTTTTGATTTAGTTGCGGCGATCATAATTGCAAAACGCAGTGCAACAGATCTGTTGCACTGAATTGGTTTGCATAAAGCATCGCTGTTTTGGCTTTCCCAGGGGCAGTACAACAAACCCGTCTTTAGAGCATAGCACCATGAATCTTTAGGAGTCCTTATTAGTCAAATCATTCATTCAGCCCTATTTCATGGGATTTTTTTGATGCGTGACAATTTGACAAATTTATTTTTTAACTTTTCTATATATGGTGCTATGGTGTTATAATATAAGAGGGTGCTCTATGGCCTACTTTCTTAAGAAATCTAACCTGAAAAAAGGTGTCTATCTGCAGATCTACGAGTCTTTCTACAACCCGGAAAGGAGACAGACCTGTCATCGTTCTTACAAGGCTTTGGGCTATGTAAATGATTTGAAGACTGATGAAATTCCGGATCCTG
>Ga0256406_1001839_pt1 | contig 32525 bp, 28 predicted proteins | sample RumenRJG_03DNA_FD_185986 | JGI IMG/M metagenome (GOLD analysis project Ga0256406, IMG submission 185986) | Bovine rumen microbial communities from Lethbridge, Alberta, Canada - RJG_03 | ecosystem: Host-associated > Mammals > Digestive system > Stomach > Rumen | place: Canada: Alberta | collected... | reverse complement strand
GCAAACGGAAGATGACGAATGCTTAAGTGGCTCAAAAATTCGTGAGCAGGTGGCTCACTTTTTCATGAGCATGAGTGGCTCAAAAATTCGTGAGCAAGTGGCTCACTTTTTGGTTGACATTCACAGGCAGCCATCAGCTCTCAGCAGCCAGCCGCCAGCTGCGGCCTGCGGTCCGCGGTCCGCGGCCTGCGTCCCCTATCCATCATTTTTGACACTGTAACTTTAAAAAACTGGAAAAGGAGCTGTGAAAAAACGTATTTTTCACAGCTCCTTCATTTTGTTCCTTCCGGCTGCCCTGCGGCAGCACGGTACTGAAAAGACGCCTGAGCCAAACGGCAGGACGGAGGAATACCGTCCCCTGCCTGTCCGGAAGGCCGGATCACTGGGCTTTTTTCCCGGCCCCTGCATCCAGTCTCTGCAGGGCTTTGCGGCACGCTTCGATCTTCCCGTGCTTTACCAGGAAGGCAAAGTGGCTGATCAGTTCCCATTCCCCTTCAAAGGCTCTGACCTGATGCTGGGGACGCTGATGGTGGATCTCCTTTACCGATCCTTTGGGGCGGCCGGCGCCCGGCCGTTTCCCGCCGTGGGTCCCGGTCCTGTTTTTTTCAGGCAAGTCAATTATGTCTCCCATCTTAGAAAACTGCCTCCTGCAGCATACCTCCCCGGAAACATCAGCCCGGCTGCACACGTACCCTTTGTTCCCGCGAAGAAACAGTCCCCCGAAGGATACGCCGTCCGTACGGCTGATATCAGGACGGCAGCGTCAAAAGCCGTCGCCATGAGTCCGGAAAGCTTATGCCGCCCTATGGAAAAAGCCCGTATCCACGGGGGGTACGGGCTTCCTCTCGATTTTATTTCGCGTAATCCACCGCGCGGGTCTCCCGCACGATCACAACCTTGATCTGGCCCGGATATTCCATATCCTCCTCGATGCGTTTTGCCACATCGTGGGCCAGGATCACGGCGTCATCATCGTCCACCTTTTCCGGTTTGACCATGATCCGGATTTCGCGGCCTGCCTGTACAGCATAGCATTTTTCCACACCGTCGAAGGACTCGGCGATCTCCTCGAGACGCGTAAGACGCTTGAGGTAGGTTTCCAGGGTCTCCCGGCGCGCACCCGGTCTGGCAGCCGAAATCGCATCAGCAGCCGATACCAGGACGGCTTCCACGGATGTCGGTTCCACATCCCCATGGTGGGACATGATGGTATTGATCACCGTATCCGTCTCATGATACCGCTTGGCCACTTCCGCGCCCAGATCCACATGGGATCCTTCCACTTCGTGGTCCACAGCCTTGCCGATATCATGCAGCAGCCCGGCGCGCTTGGCGGCATTCACATCGACGCCCAGTTCGGCAGCCATCAGGCCTGCCAGATGCGCGACTTCCGTGGAATGCTTCAGCACGTTCTGACCGTAGCTGGTGCGGTACTTCAGGCGGCCCAGCAGTTTGATGAGTTCCGGATGGATCCCGTGCACACCCGTCTCGAATGTAGCCTGTTCGCCGGCTTCCTTGATCTTCTGATCCAATTCCTTTTGAGCCTTTTCCACCATTTCCTCGATGCGGGCGGGGTGGATCCGGCCGTCGTTGATCAACTTTTCCAGGGCGATACGGGCCACTTCCCGGCGTACGGGGTCAAATCCGGAAATGATGACAGCTTCCGGCGTATCATCGATGATCAAATCGATCCCCGTCAGCGTTTCCAGGGTCCGGATGTTCCGGCCTTCACGGCCGATGATACGGCCCTTCATCTCATCATTCGGCAGCGGCACGACGGTGACCGTCGTTTCTGCGACCTGATCGGCGGCACAGCGCTGGATGGCGAGGGAAATGATTTCCCGGGCCTTCTGTTCGGCCACATCGCGGGCTTCCTGCTCCATGTCCTTGATCAGTTTCGCCTTGTCATGCTTGACTTCGTCCCGGACGTTGTCCAGCAGTTCCTGCTTGGCCTCATCGCTGGTCAGGCCTGAAATCCGTTCCAGCTCAGCGACCTGCTGCCCGAAGATCTCGTCCAGTTTTTTCTGGGAATCCCGCAGACGGTTGCTCTGTTCGAGGAGTTTTTCCTCCTTCTTTTCATAGGCATCCATCTTGCGGTCCACGTTTTCTTCCTTCTGGACCAGACGGCGTTCGTTCTTGGCGAGCTCGGCGCGCCTTTCTTTATTTTCCCGTTCCATTTCGGAACGCAGGCGATGGATCTCTTCCTTGGCCTCCAGGAGCACTTCCTTCTTCTTGGCATCCGCCTCCTTGCGGGCGTTCTCCACGATCTGGGCGGAAACCTCCTCGGCCTTGCCGATCTTGCCTTCGGCGATGTTCCTGCGGGCAAAATACCCGCCGCCGGCGGCAACGATCACGGCACCGATCGCAATACATAAAAATAACGGATCTATGATTCACACCTCCTTCTTTTTAAGATTTTTCCAAACATTTCTAACAGACAAAATAAGGCAACCATAAGGGTCGCCTTGATACCCAGTCAACCACTCCTGATTAGAAAAACAGCAGCCTGCAGACAATGACCCATGGTCCGCGTCCGCACTGATCGGGCAGTTGACAATGCCCGCCCTGCCCGGAACAGGTCCGGACAGTAGTAAGTTCCAGCCGGCAGAAAGCACAAGGATTGCCGCAGGGCACCCCTCTCCGGCCGCAAAAGCCGGACTCCCTGCCTGCAGGAGATGAATTGGACATAAGTATTTTATAGTATTTTCGGGGGAGTGTCAATAAATGAACAAAGCGCGGGGCCTTTGTATCTCTGCGGCCGGAACGGCCGGCGGGAAGGTCCGGGCGCACCACTAAAAAAGCGTCCCCAGGGGCATTTCGTCCCGGGAACGCGCGACAACAGTCTGCATTTCTTTTTTTGCCGGCAGCAGCTGCCGGAGCTTCAGTCCTCGGCACTGTCAGGATCTCCGTAACAGTCCAGGACATCGGCGATCGTGCCGCTTCCGAAGCCGCGGCTCGCCAGCTTGCGCGCCAGGGCGGCCTTCCCTTTCCGGGCATCGGCGGCATAGCGCCGGCGCAGGGCAGGGAGCTCCGCCCGGGCAAAAGCCTCGGCCCGTTCCCGTTCCTCTTCTTCCGTGACGGCGGCCGCAAGGGGGCCTGCGATCGCGGGCGGGATCTGCCGTTTGGTGAGCATCAGGCGCAGGTAGGCCCGGCCATAGTATTTTTTCTGCCGCCAGGCGGCCGCGACGGCCTCGGCGCAGCGCCCGTCATCGATGAAATGCCGGGCCCGCAGGGCGGAGAGGACCTCGCTGCAGATGTCCGGCGGGCAGCCCCGCTCCTGCAGTTTGGCCAGAAGCTCGGCCGAGCTGTGGTCCCGTGCGGCCAGCCTGTCGAGAGAAAAATTATAGGCGTCCGCATACGAAAGGAGCTGCTTTTTGGGTTTAGCCCACATCGCTGGGATCCTCTTCCGGCTTCAGCAGCTCATCCGCTTCCGGTACGGAGCCGCTCGTCGGGAGCGGTGCCAGGGCGGGCAGCCCGGCCGCTTCGCGGATGCGGTTTTCGATCTCCAGCGCCATGTCGGGATGCTTCTTCAGGAAATCCTTCGTGTTCTCGCGCCCCTGGCCGATCCGTTCGTCCCCGTAGGAATACCAGGCTCCGCTCTTGTTGACGATGTTGTACTGCACACCCAGGTCGACGAGGCAGCCCTCATGGGAAATGCCCTGACCGTACATGATGTCGAATTCAGCCTGCTTGAAAGGCGGCGCCACCTTGTTCTTGACGACCTTGACGCGGGTCCTGTTGCCGACGACATCGTTGCCGTTCTTGATGCTTTCGATGCGGCGCACATCCATGCGCACGGTGGAATAGAACTTCAGGGCCCGGCCGCCCGTCGTCGTTTCGGGATTGCCGAACATGACGCCGACTTTTTCCCGGATCTGGTTGATGAAGACCGTCGCCGTGCGGGACTTGGAAATGACACCGGTCAGTTTGCGCAGAGCCTGGCTCATCAGACGGGCCTGGAGCCCCACATGGGAATCGCCCATGTCCCCTTCGATCTCCGCTTTGGGCACGAGGGCTGCCACGGAGTCGATCACGATGATGTCGATGGCACCGCTGCGGACCAGGGCATCACAGATTTCCAGGGCCTGTTCGCCCGTATCCGGCTGGGAAATCAGCAGATTGTCGATGTCCACGCCCAGATGGCGTGCATATTCCGGATCCAGCGCGTGCTCGGCATCGATGAAAGCCGCATAGCCGCCGCGCTTCTGGGCCTCCGCGATCATGTGCAGGGCCACCGTCGTCTTGCCGGAGGATTCGGGTCCGTAGATCTCGATGATCCGTCCCCGCGGGATCCCGCCCACGCCGAGCGCGATATCGAGCGACAGAGCACCGGTCGGGATGGTTTCGATATTCATCTTATCTCCGGCGGCTCCCAGTTTCATGATGGAACCTTTGCCGAAGTCTTTTTCGATCTGTTTGACGGCTGCATCCAGGGCTTTGCTTTTATCCATATCCATGCTCATGAGTTCATCTCCTTGTCATTCTTCTGCGGAACCGCTGCTCAGGGGCAGTGACCGGGACCGGCGGGGACGCAGAGCCCCTGCGGGCAGGTCACAGCCGGAAAGCTGCCTCCGGAGTGCGGGATCCGCACCCCTGCATGGGACAGCTGCTGAAGCAGTCAGCAGCTCCCCGGGACGCGGCGATCCGCTCTCCGCATCCTCAGCAGTATTTTACAAACATTTGTTCGCCGCGTCAAGGGATTCCGCAGCGTTGTCCTGATTTCTTCCCTAAAAAGCGTATGCCGGAGCAGCTTTCCCGCTCCGGCACAAGGCCGCTGCCAGATTTTCCTACAGTTCGGGCAGTTTCTTCCCGTTCCCGGAATGGTGCGGCAGGGCACGCAGCTCCTGCGGCGTGAACGTGTACACCTGCCCGCAGTAATGGCAGGTCACTTCCGTCTTCGGATCTTTGAGCATCGCTTCGAATTCACTGTCCGGCAGGCCGCAGAGCATCCGCTCGACGCCCTCGCGGCTGCAGCTGCAGTGGAAGGACACGGGAGTGGAATCGAGGATCTCCACCGGGAATCCCTTTCCCACGAGACGGATGATGCCTTCCGGATCATATCCGGCTTTCAGCAGTTCCGTCACCGGCGGAAGGCTCAGGATATTCTTTTCGAGCGCCGTGAGGAACGCATCATCCGACCCCGGCAGGGGCTGGACGAAATAACCGCCCGCGGCGGCGATGGAGCAGTCCGTAGCGACGAGGACGCCCAGGGCCACGCTCGACGGCGTCTGTTCCGAATCAAAGAGGTACTTCGTCAGGTCATCGGCGATCTCGCCGCTTTGCAGCAGGGAGCAGCCCGTAAAGGGAGCCCCTTTTTCAGGGATCCGGGTGACGATGAGCAGTCCGTCACGGCCCACGCCGCCGCCCACATCGAGCTTGCCGTTCTTCAGGGGCAGGTCGGCATGGGGATGCTGGACGAAGCCGCGCACGGTGGATCCCGCCGCATCGGCAAGGACCTGTCCCAGGGGGCCGCCGCCCTTGAAGCGCAGCGTCACGCCCTCATGCTCCTTCATCGTCGCCGCCATCAGGAGCGCACCCGCGCAGGCCCGTCCCAGGGCAGCCGCGGCAAGGGGGCTCAGCTGATGGGTCTCATTCATATACTGTGTCAGGTGGGTCGTAGAGACCGCATAGACGCGGGCGTTCCCCACCATGCCACGGACCAGGACGTCTTCCATGATGCTCAGAGGTTCCTGGCCAGATTGACCATCTCGATGACCGCAGCCGCCGTGGCAGCGCCCTTGTTGCCGGCCTTGGTGCCTGCCCGTTCCACAGCCTGCTCGATGTTTTCCGTCGTCAGGATGCCGAACCCGGTGGGCACTTCGGTTTCCATATTGACCAGGGCAATGCCCTTGGACACTTCATTGCAGACGTAGTCATAGTGGCTCGTGGCACCGCGGATGACTGCGCCCAGGCAGATGACGCCGTCATATTTGCCGCTCTTTGCCATCTTCTTGGCGATCAGGGGGATCTCGAAAGCGCCGGGCACCCAGGCGACGGTGATGTCGTCTTCGCTGACGCCGTGGCGGACCAGCGTGTCTTCCGCGCCGGACAGCAGCCGGCTCGTGATGAATTCATTGAACCGGGACACGACGATGCCGAATTTCAGACCTTGCGCAAGTAATTTACCTTCCAGGATTTTCATTTGGAAACCTCCGTTTCGTGCAGTTCATGGCCCATACGGACCTGCTTGGTGACCATATAGCGGTGATTGTAGCAATTGTCCTTCATGATGATGGGGACCGTCTCCGTAATCGTGATGCCGTAGCCGGAAAGACCCGCGCGCTTGGCCGGATTGTTCGTCATCAGACGGATGCTCGTAAGACCCAGGTCGGACAGGATCTGGGCACCGATGCCGTAGTCGCGCTGATCCGGCTTGAAGCCCAGCTTGACATTGGCATCCACCGTATCGAGGCCCTGATCCTGCAGCGCATAGGCGCGCAGCTTGTTGGCAAGGCCGATGCCGCGGCCTTCCTGGCGCATGTAGAGCACGACGCCGCAGCCTTCTTTTTCGATCATGCGCAGGCTGGTCGCCAGCTGATCGCCGCAGTCGCAGCGCAGGGAACCCAGGGCATCGCCGGTCAGGCACTCGGAGTGCACCCGGACGAGGACATTCTTCTTGCCGGCGACATCGCCCTTGATGACGGCCACATCGCATTTGTCATTCAGGTCGTTGACGTAGCCGATGGCCCGGAACGTCCCGTACTTGGAAGGCAGCGCCACATTGGCGATGCGGTGGACCATCTTTTCATTGCGCTTGCGGTAGGCTACGAGATCGGCCACTGTGATGAAGGTCAGGTTGTATTTGCGGGCAAATTCCATCAGTTCCGGCGTGCGGGCCATCGTCCCGTCAGCGCTCATGATCTCGCAGCAGATCCCCGCAGGGGTCAGGCCGGCCAGGCGGCACAGGTCCGTCGTCGTTTCGGTGTGGCCCGTCCGGCGCATGACGCCGCCCACCTTGCTGCGCAGCGGGAAGACATGGCCGGGACGGCGGAAATCCGTCGGTTTGGCATCCTTGTCGGTCAGCTTCTTGATAGTGTAGGCTCTTTCCACCGCGGAGATGCCCGTCGTCGTGTCGATATGGTCGATGGAGACGGTGAACGCCGTTTCGTGGTTGTCCGTGTTGTTGGCCACCATCGGTTCCAGCTGCAGCCGGTCGAGGATCTCGCCGTCACAGGGGGCGCAGATCAGGCCCTTGGCGTGAGTCGCCATGAAGTTGATGGCATCGGGCGTCACAAAGTCCGCCGCCATGATGAGGTCGCCCTCGTTCTCGCGGTCGGGATCGTCGGTCACAAGGACCATCTTGCCGGCCTTGATGTCGGCGATGGCTTCTTCGATGGTGTTGAATTGGAATTCTTTTTCCATATGCATGCACTCCTTATGCAAATCCATTTTCCAGCAGGGACTGCATTGTCAGTCCTCCGCCCTGGTTTGTCAGCATTTTCCTGATGTATTTCCCGAGGATGTCCGTCTCGAGGTTCACCTTGTCACCGGGCTTCTTGATGCCCAGCGTGGTGAACTGCACGGTAAGAGGGATGAGGGATACGGAAAAATGCGTCTCCCCCACGTCCGTCAGCGTCAGGCTGATGCCGTCGATCGCGATGGATCCTTTCGTCACCATCAGCTGCAGCAGGTCCGCCGGCGCGCTGATCGTCGTCACTTTTGCGATGCCCTCGGGCACCATGCGCAGGATCGTCCCGACGCCGTCCACATGGCCCTGGACGATATGGCCGTCCAGGCCGTCGCCGACCCGCAGGGTCCGTTCCAGATTGACCGGGTCCCCCTGTCTGAGGAGGCCGATGGTCGTGCGCCGCACCGTCTCGGGCATGACATCGACGGTGAAACGGCTGCTGTCGCTGCCCGTCACCGTAAGGCAGGCGCCGTTGCAGCAGACGCTCTCGCCGATGACGAGCTGGGGCGGGATCTTCTCGGCCCGGATCGTCAGCCGGTAGGAATCCTGTTCACGGCGCAGGGTCTCCACCCTGCCCAGTTCTGCCACAAGTCCCGTAAACATCCTGTCAGCTCCTTTCGAGGAGGCCCGTCACCATAAGATCCGGGCCCGTCCGTCTGACCGTGACCTCGTCGAGGAGGACGCGGTCAGCCATGGCCGCCGCCCCGCGGCCGCCGATGGCAGTGAGATTCTCCCGGCCGCCCAGAAGCGACGGCGCGATGAAAGCATAGACGCGCTGGGCCAGCCCCGCGTCGAAGAACGCTCCGTGCACGGCGCTGCCGCCTTCCACAAGGAGGCTCGTCAGCGGCCGTCTGCCCAGGGCGTCGAGGAGCGCTCCCAGGTCGATGTGGCCGTCCTGTTCCGGCAGCGGCAGGACGCTCACGCCCGGCCGCTCCGCCAGGGGCTGCCAGCGGGCAGCCGGGACCTTTTCCGATACGGCAAGGATCGTTTCCGCCGCGCCGTCCGTAAAGACCTTGCGGTCCGCCGGCAGTTCCGCGTGCGTGTCCAGGATGACGCGGACCGGGTTCTTCCCTTCCACCAGGCGGCAGGTCAGGGACGGGTCGTCCGCAAGGACCGTGCCCTTCCCGACGAGGATCGCGTCATACCAGCTGCGCAGCCTGTGGGCCTCCCGCCGCGAGTCTTCACCCGTGATCCATTTGGAATCGCCGGAAGCGGTCGCGATCTTCCCGTCGAGGGTCATCGCATACTTCAGGGCCGTAAAGGGACGCCCCGTGGTCACCCAGTGCAGGAAGACCTCATTCTGGCGCCGGGCCTCTTTTTCAAGGACCCCGACGGTCACTTCCACACCGGCTTCGCGGAGCCTTGCAAAGCCGCGGCCCGAGACCTTCGGGTTCGGATCGCCCGTCGCCGCGACGACCCGCCGGATGCCGGCTTTGATCAGCGCTTCACAGCACGGGCCCGTCCGGCCGTAATGGGAGCACGGTTCCAGCGTGACATAGGCTGTCGCGCCCCGGGTCCTTTCCCCCGCGTCCGCCATGGCATTCACCTCGGCATGGGGCAGCCCTGCCTTATGGTGCCAGCCCCGGCCCACGATGGTCCCGTCCGGGGCCACGATGACGCAGCCCACGAGTGGATTGGGACTCGTGCAGCCGCGGGCCTTTGCGGCAAGTTCCAGGGCAATCTTCATATATTCTTCGTCCGTCAATCCTTTCACCTCTTTCAAGACGCAAAAAACCGCACGGACTCCTTGGGGAGATCGTACGGTTCTATCTCAAATCCAGTGTCTTTTTCCATCCAGACTCTACTGTCGGTATTGGAATTTCACCAATTCGTGCCCGAAGGCTCGCGGACTGTACCGCCGGTTGGGAATTTCACCCTGCCCCAAAGACAATTCTTATGAAATTACTGAATAATTATAGCATATCCGCAGACAAATGGAAAGACCGGAGCCCTTCTTTCTGCAGGTCGATGCAAAAATATCCATCCTGCCGCTGCCCGTCCGGCTGCCCCGGCAAGGGCAGACCGCGTCAGAAGAAACTGATCCTCGACCGGCGGCCGCCCGGCGACACATAGTACAGATTGCCCAGATGGAGTTTGCCGTCCAGGAGCTCGAACTGCGGCGCCACGATGTCGCCGCCCTGGGATTTGATCTGGACGTCGCTGAAAGCGAGGCGCTTGTACTGGTTCGAGAAAGTGCCGCTGATGGAGTCGAACTTGACGAGGGCATAGATTCCCTTGCCCGACTCGAAGGATCCGTAGGTCTTCGTCGAACGGGGATTGCCGTCGCACTTCATCGTCAGGTCGAGTTCCACGAGGGTGCGGAAGAACGGCGTGTTCGTCGCCGTCTCGCTCCGGAGATTGTGGCCCTTGACGTAGACATCGTACGCCTTCGTATCGATGTTGAAGCCGCCGTGGGCATCGCAGGTGCCGCCAAAGACATCGGCTGTCACATTTTCCGCCCCGATGTAGCCGTCCTTGTATTTGAAATTGCCCCGGACATTGGTGAATTTCAGTCCCGGCAGGTTGAGGGCCTTCATATAGAGTTCCCCGACGATGACCGGTTCGGGCAGTTTGCCCGTGACCGCAGCTCCCGCCGTCACGGTCTCATGGATATCGAGGCCCGTGCCGAGCGAGGAAGGATTGAGCTCCTTGATGCCCAGCCGCAGGTCGCAGGTGGAAATGACGGGTTTCAGGTCCACCGTGCCCTGGATGTCCACACCGCCGCCCTCGAGCGTGCCCGCAAGTTCACCCGTCGAGAAATCGATCGTCAGCTTGTCTTTGCTGTCATAGTGGAGCTTCGCGTTCACGTCGCTGAAGGTATGGATCCGCGTCTTGTAATAGGCCGTGAGCCTGCAGTGGTTCAGTGTGACCTCCACATTGAGGTTCTTCAGCTTGATGTCGAAGGGTTTCTTCGCTTTATGCCTGTCCCCGGGCGGCGACTGGACGCGTTCGATGGCCCGGATGCCCTTGATGTGCATCCGCTCGTCGAAGGTCAGGGCGATGTCGGCCCCGTTCAGTTCCAGGCTGTCGATGGTCGATGTAGACGGCCGCCGCAGGATGATGTCCAGCGGTTTCACATGGAACCGCCCGTCCGGGATGACCACCTTGTCCTCCCCGTTTTCCGACTCCCACACGAGATTCTGGAAATGCACATGGCCGAGCGGTGTCGCCGAAAGAGTCTCCACCGTGATATGGCCTTCCAGGAAATGCTGCCGCTCCGCCACCAGATTGAAGATGGCTGCCGCCTGCCGGCTCAGGATCCAGGCCATGATGAAGAGGACTGCCGCGGCGCCGAAGAAGATGGCCGCGCCGTATTTGATTTTTTTCCGGTATTTATTCCAGAAACGCTTCCATTCCATGGTGCATCACCGCAGCGATGTGACAGCGGCCTCCATATCAGCAGCGCCGAAGACGTAGGAACCGGCCACAAGGACCGTGGCGCCGGCCTCGCGCACCTGGCGGCCCGTTTCCGCATTGATGCCGCCGTCCACTTCGATGAGGATGTCGAGGCCCCGGTCCGTGATCATCTTTTTCAGGCGGCGGACCTTGTCCACCGTGGTGGGGATGAATTTCTGTCCGCCGAACCCCGGATTCACGGACATGAGGAGCACCATATCCACAAAGGGCAGGATCTCCTCCACCGCGGCAAGGGACGTGGCGGGGTTCAGGGCCACGCCGGCTTTGATCCCTTTGGCGTGGATGGTCTGGATCAGGCGGTGCAGGTGCTTCGTCGCCTCCGCATGGGCCACGATCATATCGGCTCCGGCCGCCGCAAAGGCATCGATATAGGTCTCCGGGTGTTCCACCATGAGGTGGCAGTCGAAGAACATGTCCGTCCGCTTGCGCAGGCATTTCACGACGGGCGCGCCAAAAGTCAGGTTGGGCACGAACTGCCCGTCCATGACATCGATATGCACCCAGTCAGCGCCCGCGTCGGCAAGACGGGCCGTTTCCTCGGCAAGGCGGGAAAAATCGGATGAAAGGATGGACGGTGCGATGATGGTCATTGTTTTTTGCCTCTTTTCTTTTGACTTGCAATTTCTTCGCGGATCACAAGGTACGACTCATAGCGGCTCCGGGCGATCTTGCCGGCAGCAAGGGCCGCCTTGACGGCGCAGGCCGGCTCGTGGGTGTGGCTGCAGCCCGTGAAGCGGCACTGTCCCCGGTACTGCCTGAATTCCCGGAAGCCCGCCGCCGCGTCAGCCATCTCCAGTTCCGCCAGGTCGATGTTGCCGAAGCCCGGCGTATCGACGATGAAGCCGCCGCCATAGGGCAGGAGCTGCGCAAAGCGCGTCGTGTGCCGGCCCCGGCCGATCTTGTCGCTCACGGCACCGGTCCTGAGGGAAAGCGACGGGTCCAGATGGTTCAGCAGCGTCGACTTGCCCGCGCCGGACGGTCCGCCGAAAGCCACCGTGGCGCCGGCGATCCGTTCCCGGATGGGCTCAAGCCCCAGCCCGGCCCGGGCCTCGATGAAAAGGACCGGATAGCCGAGGGGCTCATAGATCCCGCGCAGCTTTTCCTCGAAGCCCTGCGGCGCCAGATCCCGCTTGTTGAGGACGAGGGCCGCCGGGATCCCGGCACATTCCGCCAGGGCAAGGAGCTTGTCCATGAGGAGCAGGCTCGGGTCGGGACTGCTGCAGGCAAAGACGGCAAAGAGCCAGTCCAGGTTCGCCACGAGCGGGCGCTGCAGCAGGTTCCTGCGGTCTTTGAGGCCGCAGATCATGCCCTCGCTGCCCCCGGTGTCCAGCGTGACGAAGTCGCCGGCGGCCAGCACGAAGCGGTCCTTCTTCATCCGCCCCCTGACCTTACACGTGTGGACGGCGCCGTCGCTGCCCGCCACATAATAATATCCGTTGTACGTTTTGATGATTCTTCCTGTAAGCTCACTCAAAGGGATCGATCCTCCACCAGGGTTCCATTCACATAGAACTGCACGCTGGCATCCTGCCCCAGGGTCACCTGCTGGTGGAACCGGGAGCCCGGCGCCATGGACCCGGAATACAGCACCCGGGAGCTCGTGGCATCAGAAGCGACGATCTTGACCTGCTTGGCCCCGCCCGATCCCGGGACGGTGAAGTCCACGGAATAGGATTTCGGGGCTGCAGAAGCCGCGGGGCCGGAACTCGTTTCAGGGGCAGTCTGCGGTTTCTTTGCTTCTTCCTTTTTGCCCTTCGAGACGATGAGCGTGACGACACTCCCTTTGGAGATCACTTCATCCGCATCCGGATCGGTCCCGATGACGGTCCCCTTCTCCGCATCGTCTTCTTTTTCCTTCACGGCACCCACACTGAGGCCCATGGAGGTGAGGCGTTCCCGGGCGTCGCTCACTTTCATGCCGCTGAGGGACGGCACGACCGTCTGGCCGTCACTGATGTTGACGGTCACGTCGACCTTCGTCCCGGGGCTCGCCTTGGAGCCCGGTTTGAGGCTCTGGCTGAGGACCGCGCCCTGGGCCGTGCCTTCCTTGTACTGGACGGTCACCTTGCCCAGGGACAGCTTGGCCGCATGCAGCAGCAGCGTCGCGTCCGCCAGGCTCTTGTTGCGCAGATCGGGCACGACGCCCGGCTCGGCGCCCTTGCTGACATAGAGCTGGATCTTGCGTCCCGCCTTGACGCGCGCATGGGGACCGGGCTTCTGCTTGATGACGACGCCCGGTGTGACCTTGGGATCATACTCCTCCGTCAGCGTGTAGTCCAGATTGCTCTTCTTCAGGATCGCTTCGGCTTCGACGATGGTCCTGCCCTGCACATCGGGCACCAGGATATCGCCGCTGGAATAGCCGGCGATGGCATAGATGATGCCGCAGAGGACGAGGATGGCGCCGACGAAGATGGCTGCCCATTTCTTCGTCCGGAAGCGGGACGGTTTTTCCCGGGGCGGCTCCGGCTCTTCCGGAGGCGGTGCGGGCTGCGGGTCCGGCTTCAGGATGCCGTCGAGCATCTCGGTCTTGCTGATGACCATGGTCTGCTGGCTCACGGGCTGCGGGTTCTCATGATGGCCCCATTTGTCCGGATTGGCCCCGCTGCGGGCTTCCTGCAGGAGCCGTTCCTGCACATCCTGCAGGTCCGCCAGGAAATCGTCGTCATTGGCGTAGCGCAGCCGCGGGTTCTTGGCGAGGGCCTTCGTGATGACATTGTCCAGATAATAGGGGATGTCCGGATCGTAGCGCCGCGCCGACGGCGTGGCCGACTCCAGATGCCGCCGCGCCACCTCGACGGGCGTGCTGCCTTCGTAGGGGAGCTTGCCCGTCAGCATCTCGAAGAGGACAACGCCCAGCGAGTACAGGTCCGACTGAGGCGTCACGGCCTGCCCGGCCGCCTGTTCGGGGGACAGGTAGTAGACGGACCCCATGACATTCTTGTCCGGCCCGTTGGCGGGCTGGCCAAAGGCCCGGGCGATCCCGAAATCCGTGATCTTCGCGACACCCTTCGTATCGATGAGGATGTTCTGGCTCTTCACATCGCAGTGCACGATGGAGTGGTCATGGGCCTGCTTCAGGGCCGATGCGATCCCCGTCGCGTAGCGGACCGCCGTCATGTAGTCCAGGGGGCCGTTCTCCTCGATGACTTCCTTCAATGTCCGGCCGACGACATATTCCATGACGATGTAATGGATATCATGCTCGCTGCCGCAGTCGTAGATATTGACGATATTGGGATGGGACAGGCCGGCCGCGTTGCAGGCCTCCTGCCGGAAGCGGGCCACGAAATCCCTGTCCTGGATGAACTGGTCCCGCAGGATCTTGATCCCCACATCCCGGTGAAGCACGATGTCATAGCCGTGGAAGACCTCGGCCATGCCTCCGCCCCCAACTTTATCGATGATCTCATAGCGATGATTGAGGGTTATTCTTTCTTCCATTCTGCAGCCTCCAAGTCGATGATGATGAAGGAAATGTTATCATCGCCGCCGGCGGTCATGGCCCCGTTCATCAGGCCGTCCGCCAGCCGTTCCAGATTGGCATCCCCCAGGATCCGTTCGATTTCTGCTTCAGAAACCATATTGGTCAGGCCGTCAGAACAAAGCAGGATCTTCTGCACGCCGCCCAGGAGGATCTCGAAAGTATCCACCTCGACGGTCGGTGCGGCCCCGATGGCCCGGGTAATGACGTGTTTCCGGTCCGACACGGCCGCTTCGGCCTGGGTGATCTGCTTCTGCCGCACCAGTTCGGCCACATAGCTGTGGTCGCTCGTCACCTGGCGGAGCACGCCGCCCTGCAGCACGTAGATCCGGCTGTCACCCACATGGCCCACGAAAGCCTTCGTCCGGTCCGGCAGGTACAGCGCCGTCAGCGTCGTCCCCATGCCGTTGAAGTTCTCCTTCTGCCGGGACAGGGACCAGATCTTGCGGTTGATGTTCTGGATGCTGCGTTCCAGGAAAGGCAGGATGGAAGCCCGGTCGAGACCGGTGAAATCGAGCCGCTTCAGCTGCTCCACCGCTTCATAGCTTGCCACCTCGCCGGCATCGGCGCCGCCCATACCGTCCGCGATGGCATAGAAATCAGGTTCCCGGACAAGGGTCATGTCCTCGTTGTTGCGGCGGACATGGCCCGTACTGGTCCTCATGACTGCGATCATGCCTTCGCCTCCTTCAGTGTGCTGGCCCGCAGCTGTCCGCAGGCCGCATTGATGTCCCGTCCCATTTCCTTCCGCACAGTGACATTGATGTGCCGTTTCTTCAGGTACTGGAAGAAGCGGTCCACCTGTGCGTCGGAAGGCCGGGCAAAGCCCTTTTCCGGCACCGGATTGGCGGGGATCAGGTTGACGACACATTCCCTGCCGCCAAGCAGATCGGCCAGGGCTTTCGCGTCGCTTTCGCGGTCGTTGATGCCCGCCAGCAGGATGTATTCATACATGACCTGCCGCCCGTTCATCCGTTCGTAAGCATCCGCGGCGGCCACCGCCTCCGGGAAGGGATATTTCCGGTTGATCGGCATGAGCCGGCTGCGCAGCTCTTCCGTCGCCGCGTGCAGCGAAATGGCAAGGTTGATGTTCCTCTTCTGCCGCGTCAGTTCCTCGATGCCCGGCACGACGCCGCAGGTCGATACGGTCATGTTGCGCCAGCCGATGCACTGGCCCCGGTCGCTGTGCAGGATGTCGAGCGCCTTGAGCACATTCGTGAGATTGAGCATGGGCTCGCCGCTTCCCATGACGACGATCCGGCTCACGCGGCTGTCCGTCTTCTGCAGGCGGCTCTGGAAATAGTAGAGCTGGGCGAGGATCTCCGCCGGCGTCAGGTTGCGCACGAACCCGTGGAGCCCGCTGGCGCAGAAGGCGCAGTTCATGGCGCAGCCCACCTGGCTCGACAGGCAGACGCTGTAGCCGTAGTCATGGTGCATCACGACCGTCTCCACACTGGCCCCGTCCGTCAGTTCAAGGAGCACCTTGTGGGTCAGGCCGTCGGCGGAGCGGTATTCCCGCAGGACCTTCACTTCTCCCGCGGCGATGCTGTACCGCTCTGCCAGGAGCGACCGGTCGCTCTTTGACAGATTGCTCATCTCGTCAAAAGTCACGGCCGATCTTTCATAGAGCCAGCGGAAGACCTGTTCCGCCCGGAATTTCTTAAAACCCAGGGCCATCAGCTCTTCCTGCAGTTCCGGAAGGGTCAGGCCCATAATTTCTTTTTTTGCCATACGTCAACCTTCTTTTTGCCTGATAAACAGGCAGAGATAAAAGCCGTCGATGCCGTCCCGCCAGGGGAGCAGCTGCAGTTCCTCCACCATTTCCCCCGTCAGGGGATGGCGGAAGGCGGCGGGCCTGAAATCGGGATGGTCCCGCAGAAAAGCCGCCCGCACGCGCGTATTCTCATCCTGCTCCATGGTGCAGGTGCTGTAGAGGAGACTGCCGCCGGGCCGGACGTAGCGGGCCGCGCTGGCAAGGATCTTCTGCTGCAGGCGCGGGAACTGGCTGAGCTCTTTTTCCACTTTGGTCCAACGCGCCTCGACCCGCCGGTTCAGGACGCCGAGGCCCGAACAGGGCGCGTCCACGAGGACCCGGTCGGCCCGGTTTTCCCATTCCGGCAGAAAGACCGTACCGTCCGCCTGCCGCGTCTCAAGGCATGTGATCCCGAGACGGCGCGCGTTCTCCTGCACCAGGGAGAGCTTGTGCTCATAGATGTCCATCGCCACGAGGCGGCCGCGGTCCTCCATCTTCTGCGCAAGGTGGGTCGCCTTGCCGCCCGGCGCGCTGCACAGGTCGAGGACGGTCTCCCCCGGCCGGGGATCGAGGGCCGCCGCGTCGAGCATGGAGCTCTCCGCCTGGATATAGATGTACGGCCCGAACTCCCGGAACAGGTCTTCCAGGGACGGCAGCTCCCGGCAGAGCAGCCCGTCCGGGGACCAGCGCGACGGTTCCGCGGAAATGCCCGCCGCCCGGAGCTTTTCCTGCAGTTCCGGGCGGGAGATCTTCAGCGTATTGACCCGCAGGGAAAGGGGAGGCACCGTATTGTCATAGCGGCACATCGCAATGGCCTCACTAAGGCCGAAGCGGTATTTCCAGCGGCGCACGAGCCATTCCGGATGGAATTCCTCAAGGGCGATGCGCTCCAGGAGGTGCTCCTCCCCTGCCGGGAAGTGCCACTGATCCTTCATGCGGGAAAGCTGCCGCAGGGAGCCGTTCACCAGGCTGACACCGGCCTCGTTGATCCAGCGCCGGCAGAGCTCCGCGCTTTCGTTCACAGCAGCGGAATCGGGGATCCGGTCCATGTACAGGATCTGGTAGGCCCCGAGGCGCAGCAGCGATTTCAGTTGGGGCTGCAGTTTCCGCAGCGGCCGCCGCACGGCCTTCTGCAGGTACCAGTCGAGGGTCCCCGTGGTCCGGACGGTCCCGTAGACGAGGGCCGTCACGAGCCTGCGGTCGGGCGCTGACAGTTTCGCCCCGCGCAGGCCCTGCAGAAGGGCCAGGTTGGCATAGGCTCCCTGCAGATAGACTTCATTCAGGATAAAGAGCGCCAGGGCTCTTGGATCCATGGCTTTATTCATGTGTATCCTCTTCCTGTATAAAAGAACGGATCTCCGCTTCGACCTGCCTCATATCGACACAAGTATTGAAGCAGGGACCATTGGGCCGCTGGTTCAGCACGCCGATGACGGGCAGCGGGAACACATCCTGGATCCCGCTCGTCAGGTCGCGCTCACAGGCAACGGCCAGGATGGCTTTGGGCCGCACTTTCTTAACTGCCTGCCGGGCCAGGGTGCCACCCGTGACAATGTAGACATGGACGCCGTACTTATTGGACAGCGCCAGGAGATCCCCGACGCCGCAGCGGCCGCACTGATGGCAGTTGTGGATATCCCGCGTCACTTTGAAGGGACACGTATCCAGCTGCAGACAGTGCGGGGTGAGGATCATCAGCCTGTCCGCCGGCACCCGGATATGCTGCTGCCGCACGAGATGGTTGCTCACTTCGATGAAGGACTGCTCGGTCCGGTGCTTGGAGATATGCATGGCCTTGCCCAGGAAGAGAGCGATCGGATAGAGCAGGTTGATGACATTCCAGGCCCAGAAATAAAAGAACCGGATCGTCGGGAGCCCCAGGATGGCCAGCACAATCCCGGCGATCCCCACAAAAAGCCCCAGCGTCAGCAAAAGGAAGATCCCGCCTATAAGCGCCGGCAGGATGGGATGGATCTGGGCCAGTCCCGGCACCATGACGCGCCAGACGGCATACGCCGCAAGGCCCATGAAGAGCGCCGCCAGGGTAATCAGGATGATGAAAAGACGTTTTTTCGGTCTGCCTGCGATCATGGTCTCTCAGGAAAGGAGCATGCCCGCTGCGATCTGTTTGCCGTTGACAAACTGGGCGGCAGCCATCCTCTTTTTCCCCTCCGGCTGACATTCGAGGATCTCCAGCGTGCCCGACCCGCAGGCCACGGAAAATCCTTTGCCGTCAGCTTCCAGTACCGTCCCCGGCGTGCGGCCGCTCTGAGCTGCCGGGCGGACGCGGCTCTTCCACAGCTTGAGCCGTTTGCCGTCCGGCAGCAGCGTGTACGAACCGGGCCAGGGATCGAACGCGCGGATCTGATTGTGCAGCGCCTCCGCCGTTTTGTGCCAGTCGATCTTTTCCATATCCCGCGTGATGAGCGTCGCATACGTGGCTTTGGCCTCATCCTGGGGGACCGCCTGCAGCGTCCCCTTCCGGAGGCCTTCCACTGCCTCAAGGAGCAGGGCCGCGCCCTTTTCCTTCAGGATGTCATGGAGCTCTCCCTGGGACATCTCAGGCGTGATGGGCGTACTCGCTTTCAGCAGCATGGCACCCGTGTCCATGCCGGCATCCATCTGCATGATGGTGACACCCGCCTCTTTTTCGCCGTTCAGGATGGCATAGTGGATCGGGGCCGCGCCGCGGTATCTGGGCAGCAGGGACGCATGCACATTGATGCAGCCGTAGCGGGGCAGCTGCAGCAGCCGCTTGGGCAGGAACTGGCCGAATGCCGCCACGACGATGAGGTCCGGGGCGTACGCTTCCATCTGCGCAAAGAACGCGTCATCCTTCACCCTTTCCGGCTGGAGGACGGGAAGGCCCTGGGCCAGGGCATAGGTCTTGACGGCGGACTGCATCAGCTTATGGCCCCGCCCCTTCGGGCGGTCCGGCTGGGTCACGACGGCGGGGATCTCATACCGCCCCGACTCGACGAGCGCCTGCAGGCTCGCCGCGGCAAATTCGGGCGTGCCCATAAAGATGATCTTCATACTATTCTTCCTTCCTTTTCGGCGTAAGGCTCAGCGCCTTGTCGATGAAGAGGATCCCGTCCAGATGGTCGCACTCGTGCTGCAGCGCCCGGGCCAGCAGGCCATGGGCCTCCATGCGCCATCTGGCGCCTTTGCGGTCCTGGAACGTCACGGTCACTTCCGCCGCGCGCTTCACTTCGCCTTCATACTCATCGACGCTCAGGCAGCCTTCCGTATCGATGGCTTCGCCCTTGAAATCGCTGAGCACGGGATTGACGAATTCGCGGATCCCCGCACCGTCGCCGGCATCGATGACGACCATCCTCTTCTTCAGGCCGATCTGGGGCGCGGCCAGGCCGCAGCCGTTGGCGGCATACATCGTTTCCGCCATATTCTTCAGTGTTTTTTCGAGTTTCTTGTCAAAGCGGGTCACGGGCTCCGCGGTTTCGCGCAGGATGGGCGCCCCCACCTTGATGATCTTTAAAAGTGACATGGTATGGCTCCTTTACAAATTTACCCTTCATTTTATCACATCTGCCGCATGGATTGCACCCTTTTGCGGCGAGAGGACGCAAGTGGCGTTCAGCCGCCAGCGGACAGCTGCCAGTGGTCAGCAGTCAGCAGCGGATCGCGGGCCGCGGGGCGCGGGTGGCGGGGCGTGTTCAGCCGTCAGTGGTCAGCTGCCAGCCGTCGGCCGCGGGTCGCGTTCAGCCGCCAGCATCCAGCAGCCGGCAGCCAGCCGAGGTCAGCGATTTGCGGTCTGTGGCCTGCGATTTGCGGCCTGCGGATTGCGATCTGCGTTCCGCGGCCTGCGAAGCTTCGATTTTGAAAAAGTTGGATAGTGGGGCAAAAAATACCCTGTCAGAGCTTTGCCCCTTTCAAACCGGGAAAAAAGATCTATAATGTAGAAAAGCGAAGCCGATGGAACGGTACGGGACAAAGATAAACGAACCGGATGGTTCGCGGCAGCGGCGGGTGCAGCCGTGAAAGAAGCATGCGTTTCCGCGCGGTACGGACTGACGGCATCTCCCGGTGTACCGAGTGCGGAGACGCAAAAGACACGGATCAGGAAAAAGTCCGGGACGATGGGAAAACCAGAAAACGCCTGATGGGGGTGTGGATATGGGAACGCTTTTATTGATGGTTTTTCTTTTTCCTTTCTTTCTGTTTTTTGCTTTTATCTGGTGCCTGTGGGACATTTTTAAAAGCTGGCTCTGAAAAAGTGTGGGATCCGCAGATCGCATTCCGCCGTCAGCTCTCAGCAGCCAGCAACCAGCCGCGGTCTGCGATTTGCGGATTGCGATTCGCGTTTTGCGGTCCGCGGCAGGTGCAGCCGTGAAAGAAGCATACGTTTCCGTGCGGTACGGACTGACGGCATCTCCCGGTGTACGGAGTGCGAAGACGCAAAAGACACGGATCAGGAAAAAAGTCCGGGACGATGGAAAAACCAGAAAACGCCTGACGGGGGGTATGGGAATGCTTTTTTTGATCTTTGTTTTCTTCGTGTTCTGCCTTTTCCTGGATGGTCTGTTCGGTATTTTCAAAAGTTTGTTCGATATCTGGAATATTTTCAATGACCGGCAATAAAAAAATGGGATCCGCTCGGGTCCCATTTTTTTATTGCTTTGGTGCTGTGGGGCTGCAATCAGCCGTCAGCCGCCAGCAGTCAGCAGCGGTCAGCGGATTTTCGCAGTTCGCGGTTCGCAGGTCGCGGGCCGCAGGTGGCCAGCAGTCGACATCCAGCAGCCAGCAGTCAGCCGCGGTCTGCCGCCAGTGGTTGGCAGTCAGTGGTCGGCAGTTGGCTCTTAAAAAGTGTCCACACTTAGGGGTACAGTACAGTTATAAGTTGTGGGTTATGAGTTGTGAGACGCGGGGCGCGGATGGCGGGCCGCGGGTCGCAGGTGGCGTTCAATTCCAGCACCACAGCACCATGGCATCACAGCCCCTTTTTTATATGACCATCCATCTGCCGCCATTTCCTTTCACATCCATAAAAAAGCCTTTCACACCCGATTATGCCCCCTGCCCGGGAATATATGCTATCCTGCTCTCAGATCCTTACAGAAAATACAGTAAAAGAAGGTGACGAGTTGCAGAAAGAATCCATACTTGCTCAGGAGCTTTCCAGTTACTCCCTTATCGAGCGCTATGACAGTGCCTGCTGCCGGCTGCTGGCCAATAAGCCGATCCTCGCCTGGCTGCTCCAGGGTGCAGTGGAAGAGTATCAGACTTGCAGCATCGAAGAAATCATGGGCTGTCTGGAAGGACATCCTGAAGTCCGGACGGTTGCCGTCGATCAGGACGTCAAAGGGAAAGAAAGCGGGAAAATCACAGAAAGGGATACGGCCGACAAGAGCGTGCGGGAAGGATCTGTTTTCTACGATATCCTGTTCGCTTCGCGGCTGCCCGAGTCCAACGGCTCCTGCGAAATCTTCGTCAATGTGGAGAACCAGAATACCTGGAATCCGGGGTATCCCCTGCTCAAGCGGGCGGTCTATTACAGCAGCCGCCTGATTTCCCGGCAAAAGGGCATCGTATTCTTTGGTGACGACTACGGGAAACTGGAAAAAGTCTGTTCCATCTGGATCTGCATCAAAGTGCCGAAAGCCTGGCAGGAAACCATAACTCTTTTTTCCCTGACCCCAAGAAGACTGGCCGGAGCCGGAAAATATGATAAAATGGAGTATGACATGGAAAGCATCGCCGTTCTCGGTTTGGGCGATCACAGGAGTCCCCGCAGGGATATCCTGAAACTGCTGAGCGTACTGCTGACAACGGAAATGAAGCCGGACGAAAAGAAGGAAATCCTGGAACGGGACTTTGCCATCCCCATGACAGTGGAAATGAAAAAGGAGGCGGATACCATGTGTACGTACGGACAGGCCATCCTGAAAGAAGGCGAGGAACGAGGCCTCAAAAAAGGGATAGAAATAGGCGAAGAACGAGGCACTAAAAAAGGCATAAAAATAGGCGAAGGACAAGGCAGTGAAAAAGAACGCCGCCAATTGTTGCTGAATATGTTGAAAAACGGCATGCCTGCGGAACAAGCATCTGCCTGGACAAATGTACCTGTGGAATACGTCCGGAAACTGGCAGAAGAGATCAGGAAATAAGCGGAGTAAATGGAAACAGCGGCCAGCCTCCAGCATCCGGCCGCGATTCGGCGACCTGCGATCTGCGTTTCGCGTTTCGCGCCACACATTCTCTATCCCATAAAAAAGCACAGGCTTTCTCTTTATGAGCAGAGCCTGTGTTTTTTTCTTTTTCTTTTTTACCCTGACGGTCAGGAATTATCCTTGTTCCCTTCATAGTCTTCGGACGGAATGGATGCGAGATTCGAGACCAGCCGCCAGCCGTCAGCCGCGGTTCGCGGATGGCGGGTCGCGGGCCGCAGGTGGCCGTCAGCTCTCAGCCGTCAGCAGCCAGCCGCGATTTGCGGTCTGCGGCCTGCGAAGCTCAGGCTTTGGGGCTGGGTGGTGTTTACCTCCCTGCCAATGGATCTTAGTCCCGTTTTTACGTGTTTCAGAAATTTTCTTTTATCATTTCATCCCTTCACCAGCAATAAATTTACAGCAGATTGGCTAACGAACGCATCACCAAATCAACGTCCTGATTTTCCAGTTCCTGAATGATGTGGAGATATGTCTTTTGAGTAGTCGTCATGCTGGCGTGGCCCAGTCTTCGGGCTACACTGGCTATGGAAACTCCGGCAAAGAGCAACAGAGACGCGTGTGTATGCCGCAGCCCGTGGACCGAAATGACAGGAAGGCTTAATTTCCTGCAGTACCGTTCCAGGATGCTGTTCACAGTGGAATTATACACTTTCTCTTTATGGATAAAGATGGGCTCTTCCTTTGGCAAAGGATTGGTCAGCGCGACAAACTGCATGACTGTTTTCCAGTCAATCTGGATCTTGCGCATGGAAGACCGGTTCTTGGTAGGCAGAAAACCGCCCTTTCCCTTGTAATTCCATGTTTTATTGACGCACACTGTTTGATGGGCAAAATCAAAGTCAGCCGGAGTCAGCGCCAGTGCTTCGGAAAATCTCATCCCTGTTTTGGCCACCAGCAGGATGAACCAGTCCCAATTCACCCTTTCCCCCAGGTGCAGATGCTTCAGGAGCGTATGGAGCTGGAACTGATTCAGATACTTGATTTTCTTTTCCCGGGGCGTCTTTCCCTTGATGATAATCTTTCGCGTCGGGTCCCGGTGGATCAGTCCTTCATCCACCGCATCCAGGATGGCTCCTTTCAGTTGATGGTGAAAATCCATGGTTGTCTGGCGTTCATGGTACCGTGCATAATCATTGATCAGCTGCTGATAAACGATCCTTGTCAGGTCCTGCACCTGCAGTTCGGGAAGCAGCCGGTCCACCCAGGATTGTGTCATCTGGTATTTCGCCAGCGTCACCGGACGGACGGCTCCGTCTTTGTATACGGACACCCAGTGAGAGTAGTATTCCCGAAACAGCTGTTCTCCGCCTTTACGTTCCTGCATAAGCGCACTCCTTTCGTACTCTTACGCTGGTGAAGGGGATTACTGATCCAGTTTGGGGGCATCGGGCAGTTTCTTCCCATCGGAAAGGAAGAATTCCTTCAAGATCGTTTCTGATCTGTTGTTGACCCGAAACGGCGGCATGCGTTTTCCCTCCAGTGCGGTTATGTAGGCACAGGCATCTTCTTTTACAATATATTTTTTCACATTATCGAACCGCCCGTAATCATTGTAATTTTGTTCATTCACATGGGCGTCCAGCATTTGGCAGACCACATCTTCCGGAATCCCAAAATATTTTGTGACTTTCTTTACCTGCCGTTCCCGTTCCGCACTGGCATATTGATGAATATAGTCCATGAACGTACAGTCCGGTTCCAGACGGACATCCCCCGCTTCTACATCATGGAGAAATAAATTGGCATACCGCTGCTCTTCCTGGGACAGGGACGCAAAAGCCTTGTGCAGCTGTTCCAGAGTTGCTTCTTTCTCTGCCGGGTCCACATCGGGCTGGATAAGGATTTTTTTGTACTTTTCAAAGCGGGAATTCAGATACTGGGAATCGATAAGACCGGTGGACAGTTCCGTAAGATACGGATCGATGGCAAACGTGGGATCTGAGCCGCCACCGTCACCAGAGGGCTCTTTCCGCAGCTCCTTGTACCGTTCCAGGAGGACCTTGTACTGTTCCCTCGTGGGAATGACAGAAATGGTTCCTGTCTTCTCCCCTGTGTTCGGATCCGTAATGGAATATTCCCGGGTTTCCCAGGTAAAGCCCTGAATCTGCGCCGCCTGCTGATAGGTGGAAAATTCCCTAAACAGCTTGGCAAACTTGCCCCGGACCGTATTATCTTCCGGCAGCCGTTCCATGTCAGGGACCCCCGCTTCCTGGAAGACCTTCACCATGTCCTTGAACCGCTCATTCATATGTTCCAGGTTTTGCTGCAGATGGTCGGCAAAGAGCCCCCAGGGTTTGTCCCCGGAATACAGTTTCATGGCATCTTCCACATTCTGCTTCATGGTATGAGGATACCGGTAATAGCGGATGGAACCAAAAGGCTTCTCGTTGATATTGAACAGACGGTTTGTCCGGGAGAATGCCTGGATCAGATTTTCGTAGGTCAGCATTTTGTCCAGGTATAAGGTATTGAGCCATTTGGAGTCAAACCCGGTGAGCATCTGATTCACCACAATCAGCAGATCCAGCTGCTTTTCTTTCGTACAGCCTTTATACGGGCCTTTGTGGGCCAGGCGGGCCGCCACATCTTTTTTGAACCGGTCGTATCCGCCAAGGTCGAACTGCTGTCCGTACAGGTCGTTGTAATCCTGCAGCATATCCAGGAGCCCTTCTTCCTTGGCCAAAGACCGCTGCCCCCCTTTGTTGTCGATGGTGGGATCGAATAAGCCGGTCACTTTCAGCTGCGGTGCCTTGGCCCGGAACTTTTGGTAATACCGGATGGCTTCCGGTATGCTGCTCGTGGCAAAAATTGCATGGAACTTTCCGTCCTGGCTCAGGGTGACCCAGTTCTTCAGGATGTCATCCACCACGGCGTTCTGATACTCTTCCGTTTCGAACTGGGCTTTGGGCACATAGTCTTCGATGCCTTTCAGCCAGGTCCCGTCCGCTTCCATCCGCCCTGCCATGGGAACTTCATTGGACCGCATAAAATGGTAATACACGGCTTTTTTGTCTGGGTCTGCCAGCGCTTCCTCCACCGTCCGGGCTTTGGCTTCCTGGAGCGCTACTTTTTCCCGCAGGTCTTTGTCCGGATACACCATCACCATAGTGGGATCAAATCCCAGCACGTTCTTGTCCCGGATCCCGTCTGCAATACTGTACCGGTGGAGTTCACTGCCAAATACGTCAGATGTGGTGCTCAGCGCCTTTTCGTTTTCCTGGAACACAGGAGTCCCGGTGAAGCCGAAGAACAAGGCATGCGGGAAGGTTTTCTTGATATTGCCGAGCATTTCCCCAAAGGTAGACCGGTGGCACTCATCCAGGATAAACACAAGCCGCTTTTCTCGGATTTTCTCCAGGTCGGCTTCCCGGCCTTTGGCCATGCCGTCTTCCCGGATCTTGCTCATTTTTTGAATGGACGAAACAATCAGAGTATCCTGGGGCGCATTGCTTTTCAGTTTGGTCAGCAGCGCAATGGTGTCTTCTGTCGCCTGCACGTCATCCGCGTTATCGGCAAATCCCCGATATTCCTTCAGAGACTGAGTCCCCAGTTCGATCCGGTCCATCAGAAATACCACCTTGTCCGCGTCTTTAGAGCTGGCAATCAGTTCGGCACTTTTAAAAGAGGTCATGGTCTTCCCCGACCCTGTGGTATGCCACACATAACCGCCCAGCTGGCTGCCATCTTCCCAGTCATTTTTTGCCACCCGGTCAGAAATCTTGGTAGAAGCATAATATTGATAACTGCGCATGACTTTCAGCACACCATCGGTATCATCGGCCACCGTATAAAAACCAATCAGCTGATGAGCCATGGGAATGGACAAAAGTTCCGAAGCCACGCGCTGCCAGTCATTGATGGGTTCATTGTTGAAATCTGCCCAGTGGAAATAAAAGTCCGGATTGAACTTTCCTTCCGGCCCCGGGTTTGCATAATAGACGGTCTCTTCCGGATTCATGGCTACGAATACCTGCACCAGAGAAAACAAACCTGTGAAGACCTGTTCCTGCGCATATTTGGCAATCTGGTTGGTGGCTTGCGATACCGGGACACCGCTCCTTTTCAGTTCAATGTGGAACAACGGCATGCCATTAATGAGCAGCATCAAATCCCCGCGCCGGTCCTGTCCCAAGAGGTTTTTCCGGGCAAATTCCGGCTGTTCGGCAATCTGATACCGGCTTTGACCCGCTGCGATTTCCAGACGGTCATAGATCTTCAGACTGATTTCTTTGCCATAATGAAGGGTATCTTTGGGATTCTGCCGTTTGATGGAAACCGTCTTACCGTTAATGAAGCCGTTCAGCGCCAGAGGGGTCTTCAGTGAACTAATTTGTTGAGTTAACTGAGACATCTCATCCTCGTTAAGGGGAACCCCATTCAGCCGGTCGATATTCTGGTTGTTTTCATACAGGATGTCCGCCCAGTTTTGGATCAGGTCCTGTTCTGTTGGATGATGAAGGACCTCTTTGGCCCATCCATGATTTTGCAGAGCCCGGATCAGGGCCGCCTCAAAATCCGCTTCTTTTGTAAATCCACTCATAATTTCCTGCTCCTTACTGTATAAATATCCTATTTAGAGAAAATCGGGCCAAAATGCACTTTTTGTGCACACGCTGATGAAGGGTGATGAGGTGATCAATATTAGATAAGTAAGCACCAATTTTTTCTTGTTCTATTAAAGTTGGGATTAAAACGGATTTATCAAGCAACTCTTTTTTCGTAATCCCCTTTATAGAAGTTCCTTGAACGGCATTCATATCTTCTTGCAGTTTTTTATAAAGTAGATAAGCTGAAAAATGAATGTCAATTTTCAAATTACTCAAAGACAAAAAGTCTTGGCTTGTAGCATAAGGGAATGGCATTATTGCAAGTTTTCCAACACCAACACGGGTTACAATTGCAATAGAATCTTTTGGTACTAATTTTGCAGCTGAATTTCTTATTGCATCCTTCGAAATATACTTTTTGGGAATAACGCAATTTACATCATGTTCCGTAATATCGGCTGATTGAATCCAGGGAATATTTCCTGCCCAATATTCGGCAATTGAGGTTTTCGGTGTTCCTCCACCATAAGTTTCTTTTGCTAATTCTCCCAACTTACGCTGTTCCCAAGAAAAAACGGTCTAAAAAGCTTAAGTTTATAAATTTCGACATAAGTTCCACGGATACTAATGCAATAATTTATATTTTAATGTATTTTTACTAATTTATGCTATTTGACGACGTTATTGAATCCGTGATTCTGATCTTTTCTCTAGACAAACATCTTATCCAGTGCCGCTTTTTTCAGATTTTGAAGTTTTTCAAGTTTTCGCTGATGAAGGGTGATGAGGTTGTCAAGCTTAGCCAGAAATTCAGCAATCTTATTTTGTTCTTCAATTTTTTCTGGTATCTTTATATTAATTGTGCTGAGGACGGGAAATTTTAAGTTCCAGTTATCGGAAGTTATTCCCTGCGAATTTATCTGAAAAACGTGTATTAAATCTTTTGTTTTAAATAGATATGATACAAACCTGGCATCTATTCCATCATGTGGCTTTAACACTGTATATGCTGGGCTTACGATACCTTCATAATCCGAAAAGCCGCTTGCGCCCTGCCACATTCTCATAGAATTATAAGCAATATCACCAATACACACTTTTTTATATTTTGATTTATCTTGATTGGAACTATCATGCCGTTCTAATTCTGAAAAACGTTTTATACCTTCATTTATTGTGACTGATAATAGCTCACCTTTAGGCATGCTCTCTTTACGTTCGGTAAAACAATCTCCTATCTTACGCTGTTCCCAATCGCCCGTAAATCCGGCAAATCGTACTTCTGGAACACGTTTTCCATTTTGAGGAAATATTTTTTCCAAAAAGAATTTTTTTAAATTTCGCAGTTTCTCGTACTTACGCTGATGAAGGGTAATAAGGTTGTCAATATTCTTAAAAAACTGGCCGAGTTCTTTCTGCTCTTGAATTATTGTAGGAAATATAACATTGATTTCAGCTAATTCATTTGAATTTATAGCAGGGTAACTTGTCCCTGTACATCTATCCATAACAGAATTAACGAAATCGTCTTTCTGCAGCATGGTCAGTAAAAAGTAACTATCCCCATGTGAACGTAACTGAGCGTACCCTGTTGAAAAGACATAACTTTTCTCAGCCCCTGTAAATAAGCAATTATTCCGTTGATATGGACGCACAGTCTGATAAAAAACATCTCCCGGCTGAGCTAATCTCTGCGCACGAGAAGGAGCTGAATCTTTTTTTCTGTTCTATGATTGATTATTCGTGTACCCACAACAGATTCTAAGTCAACATATTCAAATGAATCTGGCAATGACGCTTTAGGATTGAATTCTGCTAATTCTCCCAACTTACGCTGTTCCCAATCGTCTGTGAAGCCTTTGAATCTCAGAACCGGTTTCTTCTTTTGGGTCATCTTACTTCCCTCCCAGCAGCTTCTGCAGCTCCGCAATTCCTTTCAGATCCATTTCCGGTCCGATCAATTCTCCCAGCATTTGGGTAAGCTCCTGTTCCGTCTGTTGGATATCCTGTTCCACATCATCCAGGGTTTCCGCATACTTCTGGCTCAGCTCCTGCAGTTTCCGGATCAAGGTTTCCAGCATGTCCACAGGCATCTGGGCCAGCTGTGCAGATATTGGGTGGATCCACTGCAAATCCAGGAGATGACGGATTTCTTCCGGAGTCAGGCTCTGGATTTTTTCCCGGGTCAGTTCCACCAATTTCTCTTCGCTCTCTTTGACCGCCCGTTTCAGGCCTTTTTCTTCCCGGCTCAGATTTTCCACCTGCCAAAGAGTTTTCAGGACGGCTATGTTTTCGTCCGTATCCCCTTTCAGTTCTTTCATCAGAGCCGGAATATTTTTCACCACAAAAGCATCCCCGCTGTCGTTCAAAGCCTGCGCGATGCTTTCTTTTTCCTCTTCCGTCAGTTCATCCAGCAGATTCTGTATTTCTTCCGGAATTTCCTGAAGCCGGTTCTGTTTGTTCTGCAGGGCTTCCAGCGGTCCCTTCAAATACGTTTCCTGAACTAACTCAAAGGATAGCACACGCCCCTGCCAGCCTTCCTGGACTTCCTCGTCCCGGCCGTTCTTTTTTTTCACCACCATACGGGGGTCCACCTTATTGGCAGCAGTGAGCCCTTCCGCCTGGAGGATTTCCAGATCAGCGGCAATCTTTCCATACTGGTTATGGAACAGTTCATAGGCTTCATAGGGATCCAGGAGTGGGATCGTAGAAAACCGTTGGAATAACTCCTGGGTAATATCTTCTCCCGTCCGGTCAATGGAAATTTCACTCATTTCTTCAATCAGCGTATGGTACAGATAATGGGGAAAATCTTGGAACTGTTGGGCATATTCTGCCTGAAACTTTCGTACGTCCTGATTGTCTTCCACCGTCTTCCGGATATCCGGATCCTTCAGCCGGGCATATCCCTTGCTGCTGTCAAACAGATCGTCTTTCAGAGAAGGAAATGTATCCCAGTAAGGCTGGAGCCCGGCCAGTTCGCTCTCCGGAATACCGCCAAACATCGTGGCATAGATATCCCAGCTTTCCGCAGGTTCAGAGGAATCCACATACCTGGGAATATTCAGATTGTAGTCATTGGCACGGATTTCTTCCCGGGTCACTTTCCGGGCATAGTGTGGCACATCCCGCCGGCTGACGACGGTATCCACGATCCGGCGGATATCAGAAGCACGGAGTTTATTGTTTTTCCCGTCTTTAATAAACCCCCTGGAAGCATCCACAATCAGCACATCCGTGTTTTCCCGTTTCTGCCGCAGAACCATGATAATAGTTGGTATACCGGTGCCGAAAAAGATATTGGCCGGCAGGCCGATAATGGCATCGATGTGATTATATTCCACCAGATTTTTCCGGATGGTCCCCTCTTCTCCGCCACGGAACAGCACCCCATGGGGCAGGACGATGTTCATCATGCCGTCGGGTTTCAGGTGATACAGGTCATGGAGCAGGAAGGCATAATCCGCCTTGGATTTGGGAGCCAGCCCAAAGCGGGAATACCGGGGATCATTGTCCTTGTCGCTGGGATCCCACTGCTGGCTGTAGGGCGGGTTCGATACCACCGCGTCCACATAGAGCGGAGTATAGGTGCCGGCCGGGTCATTGTCATCAAAGTACGGCCAGTCTTCCTCCAGTGTATCCCCATTCCGGGCAACGATATTGGCCGGCAGAATACCCCGCATCACCAGGTTCATACGGGTCAGGTTATAAGTATTTTGTTTCAGTTCCTGGGCATAGTACCGGATTTTATTGGGATCTTTCATATATTTGGCCGCTGCATGGCCTATGTTGATGAGCAGCGAACCGGATCCGGACGTAGGATCATATATGGAAATTTCTTCCCTGCCTCGGAGATAATGGGCAATGATTTCCGACATCAGCTGAGAAACTTCATGGGGCGTATAAAATTCTCCAGCCTTTTTGCCGGCATTGGCGGCAAACTGACTGATTAGGTATTCATAGATAAATCCCAGCACATCATAATCCTGTTTTCCATCCATGGGAATGTCTTTGATCAGCTGGAGCAGGTCCCGGACAGCTTTGGTCTGGGATTTAGTGTTTTCTCCCAGTTTGCTCAGCCCGGTTTCCAGAGTATTGAAAATCTTATCAAAAACCAGTTTGTGGGTGGGAGAAATCAGCCGGGTAAAAGAGCTGAGGGCAATACGGACATTATCCACCGTAAAATTGCTGCCCATGGCCAGCCAGGTGGAAAACATGTCTTTGTAGGCAATGAAATATCCCAGATTGCCCTGGACCATTTGAACAGTTTCCGGGTCATCTTCATTCACATAGTCACGGATATCCTCCGGGCGGTATTCCCTCTTCAGCAGAAAACGTTCCTCCTGATCGGACAAGTATTTATAGAAAATAAACCCCAGAATGTAGTCTTTGTATTCATTTGCTTCGATTTTGGACCGCATCTTATTGGCGCTTTCCCAGATCTTGGCGGCCAGTTTCTGTTTGTTCATTAATTCCGCTCCTTACCTTTTCAACTTATGATTGGATTTTTTCACAAGTGTTAATAAAAATATTTTAGCACATTTATACATAAATGTGGGTTTATCCCGATTACAAGGGGAAAATGCGGTACAGACTGGCAAAGCGGTGCGGCATTCCCCAGTCCTCCATTGCCCGCATCGAAACGCTCAAAACGGTGCCCCGACTGGACACGCTTGTAAAAGTCCTGCAGGCACTTGATCTGACGCTCCAGGCGGCTGCTGCCGGCTGATCCAGGGACCTCCGGAAATAACAGAGATCCGAACTTGTTGCCGCAGAAACCGTCCTGCAGCGGGACAGCAAAAACCGTCACAAGTGACTTTTGATTCAGCACTTGTGACGGTTTATTTTGATTCTTCAGCAAATATTTGGGGATAAACTTCAATCCGCGACCCGCGAACCGCTGCTGGCGGCTGACTGCCGACGGCCGACGGCTGAACGCCCCCCTCTCCCCTCATTCGGCCTGATGGATATGGATTTTCCGGATGATTCCCTGCCGGACGGTAAAGGACAGGGTCTGGGTCTTGTTGGCATGGTATTCGTAGACGGTTTCATCGAAGCGGGCGTGGTTCCTGGCATTGTCCTCCCCGCTGAGTTTGGGGGAATCGTATGTCGTCGTCCATACCGCGTCCGCCTGCCCGTAGCTGTCATTGAGCACCATCTCACCCATGCCCACCTGCACGCCGTCCGCCGTTGCATCCCCCGTATGGGTGGTAGTAATATCGTTTACCTGGTAGTTCTGGTCCTCCGAATACTTCACGAGCTGGATCACCCTTCCGGGATAGGTATATTCCATCGTGGCCTTTCCATATTTCACCGAACGGGGCTGTCCCAGGACTTCCACTACCATGTCGGGTCCGTATCCGGGGCCGATTCCCGCCACCATCATCTGGTCACTGTCCACGGAACAGCTGATCAGCACCGCTCCCAGATTGGAAACGATCCGCGGTTCCCGGGCTTTAGCATTCCGCAGTCCTCCGCACAGCACCGCAAGCCCCAGAATTCCCGGCAGCACCCATTTTTTCATCGTCTTCATGCGCGCTCCCCCTTTCTTTCTGTCATTGTACCAGAAAAGGCAGGAAAAATCGGGGACAGTTTCAGGCAGGTATGTGTCAACGTTTTCTCGGGATACCCATATAAGATTGTGTCATAGCCTAATTAAATGCGAAAAATGGAGCTTAAATGACCTATTGCTGTGCTGCTGGCCGTATAGCCTCCAATTCTCCCGTTT
>Ga0256406_1001837_pt1 | contig 32568 bp, 27 predicted proteins | sample RumenRJG_03DNA_FD_185986 | JGI IMG/M metagenome (GOLD analysis project Ga0256406, IMG submission 185986) | Bovine rumen microbial communities from Lethbridge, Alberta, Canada - RJG_03 | ecosystem: Host-associated > Mammals > Digestive system > Stomach > Rumen | place: Canada: Alberta | collected... | reverse complement strand
AGAGATGACAAGGCTGCCTCTGGATCACTATATATTGAACTCCAGAAAAATAGAAAAAGTGCTGAACTTCCGATTCTGATATCGGAGGTTTAGCACCATTTTTTAACGTTAACTTCTAAAGTCAGGTTCTATTTGTTTCCCCGTCCCCCGTCAAGCACTTTTTGATTTAGTTGCGGCGATCATAATTGCAAAACGCAGTGCAACAGATCTGTTGCACTGAATTGGTTTGCATAAAGCATCGCTGTTTTGGCTTTCCCAGGGGCAGTACAACAAAGCGAAAACAGCACAAAGCCAGATAAATCAGTGGCTAAAGATCTCACCGCTTTTGTACCTGCTGACTGATATACAGATCGTTCTATATTCTTTTCCTGTCGCTGCTCCAGTGATTATCTGGCTACATTGACAACCATACCGTCATGACTGTGCTTGGTCTGATACATATAGTCATCTGCCCGGGCAATGGCCTGATCCAGAGGCACTGCATCCTCTATGCATACCTCACCCACGCTTAGTCCCTTCAGCCTGGTCTTTTCTTTCTTCAATACAGAAGCACATACCTTCTCAATAGCCTCTTTGACCGGTGACTGACAGACCGCCACAAACTCATCACCGCCATAGCGCATCCCAAAAGCATCCCGGTCCACTGCCAGACGGATGATCTGGCTTGCCGTACTGATTGCCTCATCTCCTGCCTTGTGGCCATACGTATCATTGATCTGCTTCATATGGTCAATATCAATAAAGGCAACATACGCTCTTCCATACTTTGCCAGCACTTCCTTATAGTGCATACTGCCATACTTCTCCAGTCCAAACCGGTTGAAAAATCCCGTCAGAGAATCATGAAGATACAGGTCATCCAGCAGCTGACTGTGCCTTGTCATCACCACTTTGCGCCGCACATTCTCCAGTGCATTTTCAATCATGGACAGATACATGGCCAGAAAGCCATACTCCATCATCTGTGGTATCTCAGGCAGCACGACAATGCCAATGGCAAGACGGTTGCTGCGCAGAGGCAGAATCAGATAGAAATTGCTCAGATGACGTAATTCATCCGGCAGAATCTTTTCGGCGTCCACCTGTGTATAGATATGGGTAACAGGATCCGGCGCAATGGTCTGATCCTTGGCCGGTGCCCATGCCGCCAGACTCAGCGTATGGCTGTAATGCCGGCAGCTATCCGGATTTTCATAATTCTCCAGATAGTTCTGGTCCAGCTCTTTTAAAAGTCCCGGCAGATCTGCAGCCGCTGACATAGCCGGCAGATCATGAGACTGTATCCGCAGGAAGCGGTGCACCTCCCGCATCAGCCCGCCGTATGTATTGACAAAATGCGTCGTGTCTTCCTGCACGTCATGACAGCCGGAATGCCAAGCGCATAGGCCGCATCCACAATACGCTGTCTTTGGGCAACCGGCCAGGAACTGTTTCCCTGCAGCAAAATTCCGTCATAATCCTGCAGATGGCACAGATTGAAAATCTCCAGAGCACCTTCCTCTATCTGCTCATCCAGATAGCGTGCAATCGCATTGAACACGTAAAAACGGACGTCCTTCTCCCTGCCAAGACGTGTCCTGATTCCCTTCAGAAGACCGGTCATCATCATGTAATTCCAGTCAAATGTCAGAAACGCAACCTTATATGTCATGTTTCCCCCACAGCTTCTTACTTTCCGTATAGCACGCATCGATTCTGCTGTATCATGAAGTAAACAATGCTGTCTGCTTTTCAAGCTTGACAGCAATCGTTATAATGTAGACCGGAGGTGTTTCCATGGCTAAAAACGTTTGCGATTTCTGCCTGAAAGAAAGCGGCGGGCTCTTCGGCAGAACAATCCGTCTTTCAGACGGCCATCATATCTGCAAAAACTGCCGCGCGATCATTCAGTCGTACGGCCTTCCCGTGCAGTTTGACCTGTTCCAGCAATTGGTAACAGCTCACCCCAATCTGCGCGATATGATCATGGATGCCTATCTGGAAACACATGATCCCGGCACGGCCATTGCCAGGTTCTATCCCCTGCCGCGAGTGATGATGCATGAGGGAGAACACTGCATCAATGCCGTCGAAGCCGAGATGACTGTAAAAAAGAGTGAGATTCCTGCTGCCAATGCCGTAACCTCCATTGCGGATATTCAGCGCAAGGATATTGTCAACCTGGCCGATGCACCGGAAGACACCTCACGCAGCGATCTGCAGAGAGTCAAGGGCATGCTGTATGAAAGTGAAGTCGCATTGTACTTCCTGTCTGAGAAGTTTATCAACTGCCACCGGCTGGGCTTTGTCAAGCGCAATACAGGTGAGACAGACCAGATTCAGGTTGTGACCAGAAAGTACACCTATACATATAAGGTTGCCCATGCAGATCTGTTCTTCATGCGGGAGCGTTTCTTCCGCAAGGTCAATGCGGCTGCCAACAACAAGCAGCAGCACCTGATCTACATCCGTAATGACAATGAGCTCACCATTACCCCGGGTGTCTATGAAATCCCAAGATCCCTGAAACCCGGCATTTACAAGGTAAAGGCTGTCAAGGATGATGGTCTGCATATCCGTGATTCCATCGGCAGAGTAAAAGACTACTATGAAAATGAAGAATGCATCGACCTGACGGCCGGCGGCATTCTGGAATGCACAGGTGAATACGAACTGGAATGGGTTGCCAGCAATAAAGAAGAAGCAGAAAAGAAGACCAGAAGATAACAGCAGCTGCAGATGCGGCTGCTGTTTTTGCATAAGAAAAAGGCTGTATGCACCGGCACACAGCCATATCTTCAAAATCTTAATTCATTCTGCCCGCCTGGCGGGATGCCCATGCCTCATCCACCACAAAGCTTTTGTCATTCTTCAACTGCGGCATCTGTTTTGCCATATCTTCATACATCTGCTTTGGCATCTGTGCAAAAGCAAGATCCTCTTCCCCATCATCCACAACCAGTTCCCACCTGTCACCATCAGTATTGAACCAGGCGTGCACAATGTTGTCAAAGCGCTTGGTAGACAGCAGAATACTGACCGCCGTATACTTGCACATTTCCATCACCCTGTCATCCAGGCCAAGACTGGCAAGAACAATCTTTTCCTGCAGATCCGGAACTGATCTGACAATGCGGCACGTACACTGACTGATCCATGCCTGCACCGCATCCGGGAAACCATCTTCCTTCTGCCCGGAAAACAGCTGCTGGAATCTTGCGGCATCTTCATCCTTGTCAGCCAGTGCATACAGCAGTTTCTTAGAACCATCGTGAAACAGACATGTATAAGAAAGTGCTGTCTGCTCACCACAATGCGGACATCTGTAGTAAAACGCCGCCCCATCCAGAATATGACTGGCAGCCTGAGGATCCTGCAACGTATCCATCAGCTGATGAACCGTAAAGTCACCTGTTTTCCCACACGCACCGCAGGCCACCTTGGTTGTATATGCATTCTTGATTTTTTCCATGATCTCTTCTCCTGCCCACATCATACCTGAATCCATCACATCATGTCGACAGGGAAAACAAATCTTAACCAAGTGCAACATCCAGGATCATCATGATCACAAAGCCAAGTGCAAAGGAAATAGTTCCAATATTGGAATGCTTTCCTTCTGACATCTCTGGCACCAGTTCCTCTACAACAACATACAGCATGGCACCGGCCGCAAAAGCCAGCAGATACGGCAGAATCGGCACCACGAGATCTGCTGCCCAGATCGTAAACAGGGCAGCAATCGGCTCCACGGCACCTGAAAGCACCCCGTACCGGAATGTTTTCGAGCGCTTCATGCCCGTCGCCATCAATGGTGCAGACACAACCGTACCTTCCGGAAAGTTCTGGATGGCGATGCCAATCGCCAGGGCCAGAGCAGATGCCAGAGAAACACTGCCGGCAAGGTATCCTGCATACACAACGCCAACCGCCATGCCTTCCGGAATATTGTGAATCGTGACAGCAAGGATGAGCTTGGTGCTGGACTGCAGGGCAACATCCGGTCCTTCCGTGCTTTCATCCATATGCATATGCGGAATGACATGATCCAGCAGAAGTAAAAAAACTATTCCGGCAAGAAAACCAATGGAAGCCGGCAGAAAAGACAGCCTGCCAAGGCTTTCAGACTGGCTCAGCGCAGGTTCCAGCAATGAGAAGAACGTGGCTGAAACCATCACCCCGGCCGCAAAGCCTTCCATGATCTTTCCCGTCTTCTCACTCATCTGCTTCTTCATCAGAAACACAACAGCAGCACCTAATGAAGTGCCAAGAAACGGTATCAATATACCAATGAGAATATGACTCATATAAAGCTCCTTTACAGCTATAAGTATGCGTATTTTACAGAAGACTTGCAAATCATTCACTTTCTCTTGCGTACTCTTCCAGTACGGTCAAATCTGTTGCCGGGAAGTCAAAGATTCGATACTGTTGGAGCAATCGGAGAAATGGTGATGAAACAGGTAATCAAGCGTAATGGAACAGTAACGGCGTATCAGCCGGATAAGATCAAAAATGCAGTGTCCAAGGCATTTGTGCAGGTACATCAGGAATATACAGATGTACTTGGCAATACGATTCTTTCTTCTGTGGAAGCGGAATTGGATGGCCGTGATTCTGCCTCGGTGGAAGAGATTCAGAATGCGGTGGAAAAGAGTCTGATGAAGGAAGGCTTTTATGATGTCGCAAAAGCTTATATTCTGTATCGTCAGAAACGGACGGAGGCACGTGATGTGCGTTTACAGTTGTCTTCTCTGCTGAAAGATGAGAAGCTGAATGATGTGCTGTTTGATATTCAGAAGGACTTCGGGGACTATGATCTGAAACGTTTGGTATTGAAGTTTCAGTCCATGGATAAGGAAGAATTATCTTCTTCTGAACGGATGGGAGTGCTGATCCGCAGTGCAGAGGAGCTCACCAGCAAGGAAGAGCCGCGCTGGGAAAAGATTGCCGGTCGGCTGCTGGCTTACCAGTTCCATCAGGATCTCAGAACAGAAGAAGACAGGCTTGGCATTCACAGCTTCTATGACAAGATTGTCTGGCTGACAAAGGAAGGCTACTATGGTGCCTACATTCTGGATGCCTATACCAGAGAAGACATTGATGCACTTGCCGGTTATATGGATGATGACCGTGACAAGCTGTTTGCCTGGGCTGGCCTCGATCTGCTGTTATCGCGCTATGTGATTCACACCCGCCATCATGTCAGGATGGAATCTCCACAGGAGATGTACATGGGTGTGGCCATGCATTTAGGCATGAATGAGAAAAAGGACCGGCTTGCCATTGTCAGACGCTTCTATGACATGATGAGTCTGCATAAGGTCACCATGGCAACCCCTACCCTTGCCAATGCCCGCAAGCCATATCACCAGCTGTCCAGTTGCTTCGTGGATACAGTGCCGGATTCTCTGGATGGCATCTATGCTTCCATTTCCAACTTTGCGGAAGTATCCAAGTTTGGCGGCGGCATGGGCATGTACCTGGGAAAGGTACGGGCCAGAGGCGGTTCCATCCGCGGGTTTGAAGGTGCGGCTGGCGGTGTCATCCGCTGGATCCGTGTCATCAATGATACGGCCGTAGCCGTTGATCAGCTGGGTGTACGCCAGGGCGCTGCCGCCGTATACCTGGATGCCTGGCACATGGACCTGCCTGAGTTTTTACAATTGAGAACAAACAATGGCGATGACAGAATGAAAGCACATGATATCTTCCCGGCTGTGTGCTATCCCGATCTGTTCTGGAAGATGGCTAATGAAAACCTGAACCAGAACTGGTATCTGATGGATCCCCATGAAATTCTCATGGTAAAAGGATATGCCCTGGAAGACAGCTGGGGAGAGGAATGGGAAAAGAAGTATCTGGATTGTGTCCATGATGCACGCATCCGCAAACGTACAGTTTCTTTGAAAGAGATTGTGCGTCTGATCCTGCGCTCAGCAGTGGAAACAGGCACACCGTTTGCCTTCTTCCGTGATGCTGTCAACAGAGCCAATCCCAACAAGCATGCCGGCATGATCTACTGTTCCAACCTGTGCACAGAGATTGCCCAGAACATGAGTGAATCTGAGATTGTCTCACAGACCATCACCACAGAGAATGGTGAAAATGTGATTATAACCGCGACAAAGCCGGGCAATTATGTGGTATGCAACCTGTCATCGTTATGCCTGGGCAATATCAATGTGGATGATAAGGAAGAACTGGAGCGTGTAACGGCAGATGCCATCCGGGCGATGGACAATGTCATCGATCTTAACTTCTATCCTGTTCCGGCAGCGAAACTGACCAATCAGAAGTATCGTTCCGTTGGACTTGGCATCTCAGGATATCACCATATGCTTGCTAAGCATCAGATCAAATGGGAATCTGAGGATCATCTCAGATTCGCAGACAAAGTGTTTGAGGATATTGGCTACGCAGCGATCAAAGCTTCCAATGCACTTGCCAAAGAGCGTGGCAGCTATTCCCTGTTTGAAGGATCTGAATGGCAGAGTGGTGAATACTTTGCAAGAAGGAATTACACGAGTGAAAGATGGCAGAAACTGAAGGAAGAAGTGAAGAAATATGGCATGCGCAATGCCTATGTCATGGCCACAGCGCCCACATCTTCAACTTCCATTCTGGTGGGATCCTCCGCTGGTCTGGATCCGATCATGAACCGGTTCTATCTGGAGGAAAAGAAAGGTGCAATTCTGCCAAGAGTGGCACCGGATCTTTCACCAAAAACATGGTGGTATTACAAGAATGCCCATGAGATTGATCAGACATGGTCTGTCAAAGCTGCTGCCGTCAGACAGCACCACATTGATCAGGCCCAGAGTTTCAATCTCTGGATTACCAATGAATACAAGATGAGCCAGTTGTTAAGACTGTACATTCTGGCAGATCAGCTTGGGGTCAAAACGATCTATTATGTACGTTCCCGCTCGCTGGATCCATCAGAGTGCGAGAGCTGCTCAGCATAACAGGAGAAAACGCATGAGTGAGAAAATTCAAAGAAAGCCGCTTTTCAATCCCGATGGCGATACTGAAGTACGTGACAGAAGACTGCTGAACTTCAATACCACCAACATCAACGATTTCAACAACCTGAAGTATCCATGGGTATCTGACTGGTACCGCAATGCCATGAACAACTTCTGGATTCCAGAGGAAATCAGCCTGAATCCAGATAAGTCCGACTACCCGAATCTATTGCCGGCAGAGCGCACTGCCTATGACAAAATTCTCAGTTTTCTTGTCTATCTCGATTCTCTGCAGTCAGCCAATCTGCCCAATATCAGCCAGTATGTGACCGCCAATGAGATCAACCTGTGCCTGTCCATCCAGACCTTTCAGGAATGCATCCACAGCCAGTCATACAGCTATATGCTTGATACCATCTGTTCACCGATGGAAAGAGACAACATTCTCTACCAGTGGAAGGAAGATGAGCACCTGTTAAAGAGAAACACGTTCATTGGCAATCTGTACAATGAATTTGTCGCAAACCAGGACAAACGCTCTTTCCTGCGGGTATGCATTGCCAACTTCATCCTGGAGGGCATCTACTTCTACTCTGGTTTCATGTTCTTCTATAACCTTGGCAGGAATGGCAAGATGCCAGGCTCTGTCCAGGAGATCCGTTATATCAATCGGGATGAGAACACGCATCTGTGGCTGTTCATGGAAATCATCCACATTCTGCAGAATGAAGAACCACAGCTTTTCAATGAAGAAAACACCCAGATGATCTATGACATGATCGACGAAGGTGTCCGCCAGGAAATTGAATGGGGCAAATATGTCATTGGCAATGAAATTCCCGGCCTGAATGAACAGATGGTGGAAGACTACATCAAATATCTGGGCAATCTCAGACTCAGATCCATCAATCTGAAACCTTTGTATCAAGGACTGGAAGAAGAACCGGAATCCATGAAATGGGTCGCACAGTACGCCGATGCCAACCAGGTCAAGACAGACTTCTTTGAAGCACGCAGCTCAGCCTATGCCAAGAGCAGTGCCATTGAAGATGATCTGGATCAGCTTTGATAGAGCAAAAGAAAAATGACGCAAAAAAGGAAAGCGGTGTTCAGGAATAATCCTGAGACACTGCTTTCCTTTCATATACTTACTTTTCTTCCCAGTCACGAGGCAGATCACGGAATGTAATCAGTTCAATTCCATGATCCTTTACCCATTGCGCAACTGCATCCGACGTGACTGCTTCAAGGTCTTTTGTCCGACAGAGATTAAAGCTGGACAAGGCAAAGATCTTTGCATCCGCATACCCGCAATGGCATACAAGATATCCATATTCCTTTCCTGAAGAAAGCATGCCGCCAGCATCACTGACAAGATAGCCTGTCATATCCTCTTCCAGCTGCTTTTCAGGAGATGCCCCAAACTTGTACCAGCCCATACCGGCAGGCGCCACATTCTCTTTCTTCATGACACTGTCTGTCCAGATGCAGTGATACTTTGCGGCAAGCTTCTTTGAAACGGCCATCGTTGTAGCAGTGCCATAAGCATGATTGTGAATATAATCCGGTGTATGGCCAACCAGCTTTATGTACATCTGAATCTGGGCTTCAAACTCCGCTTCCAGCTGGTCAGAGACAGCGGCCAGATGGTCATGGCCATTTTCATCCGTATCCATTGCCCGATTTTCACGGGAACCATAGAACATACCATCTTCCTTCGTCAGTGCCGGCAAAGCCTCATGTCCCAAAAGAGAAGGACCAGTAGACGCATTGAGATCAATGCCAAAGGCAATCTGATCTAAGAAAGGAGAAATCTCATCCACACACTCTTTCGCCCAAGGCATATTGGCAAACAAACCTGTATTGCGGATAATGCCATGACGGATAGCTTCAAGAGCACCCCTGGCACATCCCGGTGTAATGCCATAATCATCTGACTGTGCAATCAGTTTCATTTCCTGTTCACTCCTTTACTGTGCATTCTCTTCTGCTTTTTCCTGCAGCGTTTCAGCCTCCTGCTTCTGGATCTGCCTGTCATATGCTTTGACAAACGGAATATAGAGCACAACATCCAGTGCAAACAGGACGCATCCCCAGAATAATCCACGTATGCCATAAGAAACAAGATTACTGACAAAGAAAGGAACGAATGTGCCGGCGGTGGCACCTGTCGCATAGCCCATGAGGCCTGTTTTTTCCAGCAGCCAGGTACCCCAGACAGCGATGGATGGTGTCAGAATCACCCAGGGAATAAAGAATATCGGATTGAGAATCATCGGGAAGCCGAAGTAGATGGGTTCATCTACGCCAAACAGAGATGGCAGCAGACCAAGTTTGGTAATCGAACGGTTGGCAGTAGATTTGCATACGATCAGTGCAGCAATGACAAGTGGCAGAGAACCGCTGCTATAGCTCAGAATCGTGCCGGTCACCATGTGAGGCAGAGGCTGACCAGCCTGGAAGGCAGCCAGATTTTCCATCTGCAGCTGGGTAAACAGAAGTGTAATCACCGGTCCGATGGTCATGCCGCCATGAATGCCCAGAAACCACATCAGATACAGGACGAGCATGATGATCCACAGGCCAAAGATATTTGCGCCAAGTGCCTGCAAAGGAAGGGAAACAACAGCATAGACAGCCTGCTGCATGGAGCCTACAGGTGTTGCAGCAAAGATCATTCTGACAATACCGGCAAGAATAATAGAAATGGTGCCCGGAATGAGAAGTGTAAACTGAACTGCAATGTTGGGCGGCACGGAGTCCGGCAGCTTCACAGAAAGATTCTTTGCTTCACAGAACTTGAAGATCGCACCAGTTCCAAAGGCAATGAGCAAAGCGGTAAACATACCGGCAGAGCCAAGCCATGACATCGGCAGGGTGGCACTGCTGTAGGCATCTGCTGCCTCTGTATACGGCGTTACAATCAGAAAGCAAGCCAGAGCAATCACTGCCACACCCAGACCGCCGCTCTTTTTCAATCCATAAGAGCCAGCAAATTCATATGCTGTAAGCGTAACGACATAGACTGCCATCATACCAATCGTAAATGTATAGATTGCCCCAAGAACGCCATACAGCGGGGTTGACTGCAGCCATGCCTGATAGCCACCGATGCTGATTCCCTTGAACAATGATGCAAAACCGCCAATGATGGTCACCGGCAGCATCCGCATAAACGCATGCTGAATGACCTGCAAAAACCGAATGCCGGCAAACTTTGCCGAAGCATCCACCAGCCGATCCGTAAAACTCTTCTTCGTACTCATCTCTGTCCTCTCCTGAATGATGAATCATTCACACCACAATACCGTTTCACTTTGTCCATGAATGCAAAAGCCTGATCAGAGCTCTTCATGGACAATCAGTAAGCGCTTACCTGACTCCCACATTCTATCACTGATGAATCATGAGTCAACATTATTTTTTATTATTTTAAATTGCCATTCATTTATCTCTTTTCTCATTTTATGCATCATCATTCAGTGCTATGATGATTGTCAGTGAGGTTAACGCATGAATATCATCACCCGTATGGACTCCCTGGTGGCATCCTATACTGCCACTGACCGAAGAATCTATGAAGGCATCAAAAAGTTCCCGGACCGTTTCGCTTCTGACTCGATCCGTAATCTTGTCCAGTATCTTGGCATCTCTCAGCCAGCCCTGACAAGATTTGCCAAAAAGCTTGGTTTTTCCGGCTTTCTGGAATTTCAGTATCAGTTTCGTCAGGATTACTCCGCTGTCAAAACAGACAAGGCACCGGAAAAGCGCAGTGAGTTCTTCAGCCAGTATCTGCAGAACACAGAAAACAGTCTTGATCCTGCGGTTCTTCACACCCTCGGCCAGCGGATTTACAATGCACGCATGACGTATTTTACCGGTTACTCTATTGCCGGCCTGCCCGCCAGATACATCGGCGGATTCAGCAGGCTGGGCATGCTGGTATCAGGCGTCTATGTTGCCCCGGACGATCTGCCTCTTGGCTTTGCAGGAGATGAGGTGCTGCTGATCTATTCCGCCATTGCCGGTGACAGATTCCGCAGCTACCTTTCCACGCTTTCCCGCATGGAGCATAAGCCCTATATTGTCATGATCACCATGAATGCAAAGCATCCCCTGCGCAAATACACCGATCAGCTCATCATTCTGCCCGAAGCAGGCATCATCAGTGACAACACCTCCGCCATGCCCGAAACCATGGAATTCCTGATGTTCACAGATCTTCTCATCCAGCAGATTCAAAATCTTCCCAAAACAAAGAAATAAACTAAAAGCGGCAGAACCAGTATTGTCTGATTCTGCCGCTTTTCTATGCTTTGAACAGTGATTTTTTACTAGTTGGCTCTTCTCTTCCAGTACTGTCCTACGGGTTCATCTGCCTTGTCTTTGGTCCATGGTACTTCATGGCGTTCAAAATAGCCGATCACTTTTCCTTCTCTGACCACTGGCACAAACCATTCTCTTTCACCGGTCTTGCCATTGTAACCTTCGAACCTCTCATTGGTTTCACCATGGTCTGCTCTGTCCAGGAAGGCCTTGATCTTGTTCTGAGAGTTTGCATTATGACAGTTGAAGATCGATGTACCAACGACCACTCTGTTTCCATAACGCTCCCTGGCCTTCCTATTCAGCCAGCGGATGGTGTGGGTGCGGTCACAGAAGACCACTTCATAGGGCAGTGAATCCAGAATTGCCCTGTATACTGTCTCGTCCAGTTCCATATTACTTGAAGTAATCGACTGCACCCTTGAACATCAGATCTTCGGTGTTGATGTCCGGAACGTTGGCATACAGGTTCTTACCAGACCTTTCGGCATGGCCCATCTTACCCAAGATTCTGCCATCCGGAGAAGTGATGGCTTCTACAGCCTGGAAGGAATTATTCGGATTGAAGCGGATATCGTTGGTTGGATTGCCATTCAGATCACAGTACTGTGCTGCAACCTGTCCGTTTTCCTTCAGTTGCAGGTACTGTTCCGGATCAATGACAAATCTGCCCTCACCATGAGAGATCGCCACTGTCTTGACCTCACCTGGTGTGAAGTAGCGGAACCAAGGTGACTTGTTGGACGCAATTCTGGTATCCACTAACATGCTCTGGTGTCTGCCGATCGTATTGAATGTTAATGTCGGGGCATGCTCATCCGGTTCCGTAATCTTTCCATACGGGACAAGACCAAGCTTGATCAATGCCTGGAAGCCATTGCAGATACCAAGCATCAGGCCTTCACGCTCATTGAGCAGCCGTTCCACCGCAGCCCTGACTTCCTGATTGCGGAAGAATGCCGTAATGAACTTGGCACTTCCTTCCGGCTCATCGCCGCCGGAGAAGCCGCCTGGAATGGCCACAATCTGACTGTGATCCATCGCCTGGGCAAAACCTGTCGCAGACTCTCTGATCTGCCTGGCGCTGCGGTTGCGGATGACAAAGATTTCGGTCTCAGCACCGAACTTTTCAAATGCTCTGGCCGTATCCCACTCACAGTTATTGCCCGGGAATACCGGAATCAGTACATGCGGCTTTTCACACTTGTAGGACGCATGCAGGAAATTATTGGCATGATAATTGACCGGCTCATAGGTCTTGACTTCTGTCTTGTTGAGATACGGGAAGACATCCTGCAACTTGCTTTCCCAGGCAGCCTGCAGCTCATCCAGACCAATCTCCACATCCTGCATGACAAGACGATAGGTATCGGTGGTCATGCCGACAAGCTGGGCACCTTCGATCTCTTCCTCAGTCTCAAACAGGAAGGAGCCGCTGGCATCCACAAACAGCTTCGTATCATCAAAGCCCTCTGCTGCCTTGAAACCCAGGTGATTGCCAAGCGGGCACTTCAGCAGTGCATCCGCAATGCCATGCGGACCAAGTGCCGTACAGGACAGCACATTGCCATCATGAATCATCTGCTCCATGGCGTCCATCGTATCACGCACACTCTGCCATACCGGCAGGCCGTTTTCATCATAATCCGGCTTCAGCACGTACAGATAATGCCCTGCCTCTTTCCACTCATCCGATACAACCTGATCCGCCTTGGCAAGAGATACCGCAAAGGCAATCAGCGTCGGCGGCACATCAATATCATCAAATGTACCGGAAGAAGAATCCTTGCCACCGATGGCAGCTACCTGCAGCTCCTTCTGTGCTTCCAGAGCACCCAGCAGCGCTGCATACGGGCGGCCCCACTTCTTCGGTGCCGTGCAGCGGCCAAAGTACTCCTGGAAACTCATCCAGGCATGATGGCGGCTGCCGCCGGCTGCCACAATCTTACTCAATGCATTGATCACAGACTTCTGTGCACCCTTGAACGGAGAAGCCGACATCTGATACGGATCAAAGCCCCAGCTCATCAAAGATGCCGTATTTGTCTCACCCTTTAACAGCGGAATCTTGGCAGCCATCGTCTGAATCGGCGTCAACTGTCTTCTGCCGCCAAACGGCATCAGAACAGTACCTGCACCAATCGTTGAATCAAAACGCTCAGACAGACCGATCTGTGAACATACATTCAGATCACTGGCAAAGGCAAGAAGCTTTTCCTTTGTCGGCACACAGGTTTTGTCTTCTTCCGGCTTGTCTGCCTCAACAATGACATCGGTATGCTTCGGGGCACCATTGGTATCCAGGAATGCTCTGGACAGGGAAACAATCGAAACACCATCCAGGTTCAGCACCATGCGCGGCTCTTCGGTTACCACTGCCACAACCGTGGACTCCAGGTTCTCCTTGTCCGCCAGCTGCTGGAACAACGGCGCATCCTTTTCTGCCACAACCACAGCCATGCGCTCCTGGGATTCCGAGATCGCAAGCTCAGTGCCATTGAGGCCCTTATACTTGACCGGCACCTTGTTCAGATCGATGACCAGACCATCGGCCAGCTCACCAATGGCAACCGATACACCGCCGGCCCCAAAGTCATTGCACCGCTTGATCAGGCGTGTTGCTTCAGGATTGCGGAACAGCCTCTGCAGTTTGCGCTCCTCCGGGGCATTGCCCTTCTGTACCTCAGCACCGCATGTTTCCAGAGAATCATCATTGTGTGCCTTGGAAGAACCCGTGGCACCGCCGCATCCATCTCTGCCGGTACGGCCGCCCAGCAGGATCACGACATCACCTGGCTCAGGCCGCTTGCGGATGACATTGGCAGCCGGGGCAGCCGCAATGACCGCACCAACTTCCATTCTCTTGGCAACATAATTCGGATGATACAGTTCCTGTACAAGACCTGTGGCAAGACCAATCTGGTTGCCATAGGAGCTGTATCCATTGGCTGCTGTTGTCACGATCTTTCTCTGCGGCAGACGACCCGGCATCGTATCCTCAATCGGCGCCGTCGGATCGGCTGCACCCGTGATGCGCATCGCCTGATACACATAGGAACGGCCGGACAGCGGATCACGGATCGCACCGCCAAGACATGTCGCCGCACCGCCAAACGGCTCAATCTCCGTCGGATGGTTATGCGTCTCATTTTTGAACATCAGCAGCCAGTCCTGCTGCTCACCATCCACATCCACCTTCATCTTCACCGAGCACGCATTGATCTCTTCACTCTGGTCCAGATCATCCAGCCTGCCGATCTTCCTGAGATACTTGGCACCAATCGTACCAAGATCCATCAGGGTAACAGGCTTAGCCTGCCGGCCGGCATAGACCGTCTCACGCAGCGCTTCATATTCCTTTGCCGCATCTTTGACATACGCCGGTTCAATCTCAATCTTGTTCAGACGTGTATTAAAGGTTGTATGACGGCAGTGATCCGACCAGTAGGTATCAATCACCATGATCTCGGTGAGTCTTGGATCACGCTTCTCTTCCTCTTTGAAGTACTTCTGCAGAAAGACGATATCTGCCAGATCCATGGCAAGACCATGGTCCTTGATAAACTTTGCAAGGCCTGCTTCATCCAGGCTGCAGAAGCCATCCAGCACTGGTGGCAGCGGCGGTTTCTGATAGGAATCCTGGATCGTTGCCGGTTTCAGAAGGGAAGCCTTTCTGGCTTCGACCGGATTGATCAGGGTAGACTGAATCAGTTCCTTTTCCTTGTCCGTGAACTCGCCCTTGATGTAATAGATTCTGGCCGTGCGCACCAGCGGTCTTTCCTTGCCAGTGGCCAGCTGAATGCACTGGGCACAGGAATCTGCTCTCTGGTCAAACTGACCAGGCAGATATTCCACTGCCAGCACATAGTCATCCTTGTCCGGGACCGGTGCTTCCTCATTGTAGTAATGATCTACCTGGGGCTCAGACAGAATGGTGCGGGCTGCCAGTTCAAAATCCTTTGGATCAATATTCTCGATGTCATAGCGGTTGACAATGCGCACCGCTTCAACCGGTCTGCGCAGAGCTGTCTCAAGATCTGTGCGGACACCCTCTGCCTCAGTTGCATATGCTCTTTTCTTCTCTGAAAAACCACGATATACCGTCATTACAATACCTTCCTGCCAATATCATGGCGATAATGCATATTCTCAAAGCCGATCTCATCTACGGCCGCATATGCCTTCGCCAGCGCTTCCTTCAGATCACTGCCAGTGGCCATGATGCCAAGCACACGGCCGCCGTTGGTATAGAACTTTCCATTTTCCTTCTTTGTGCCGGAATGATACACATACACACCCGGATGCTGGCCATTCTCATCCAGGCCATGGATTTCATAGCCCTTCTTGTAGCTTTCCGGATAGCCGCCGCTGGCTTCCATGATGCAGGCCGCAGCTTCATCAGACCACTCAATATCCAGATCCGCCAGCTTTTCATCATGCACAGCCCGCATGATTGTAAATAGATCACTCTTTAACAGCGGCAGGACAACCTGGGTCTCCGGATCACCGAAACGGCAGTTGTATTCCACAACCTTCGGTCCATCCTTGGTTAACATCAGGCCAAAGTACAGCACCCCCTTGAAGGTGCGGCCTTCCTCGTTCATGGCATGCATGGTCGGCACAAAGATCTTCTCCATGCATTCCTTTGCGATCTCTGGCGTATAGACAGGAGACGGCGCAATGGTGCCCATGCCGCCGGTATTGAGGCCCTTGTCGCCATCATCAACACGCTTGTGGTCCATGGACGATACCATCGGCACAATCACATGGCCATCAGTGAAGGAAAGCACGGATACTTCCGGTCCTTCCATGAACTCTTCCACAACCACTTCATTGCCGCTGGCACCAAACTTCTTGTCGACCATCAGTTCCCTGACAGCAGCTTTTGCCTCTTCCTCGTTCTGCGCAATCAATACACCTTTGCCCAGGGCAAGGCCATCCGCCTTGATCACCGCCGGCCATGTATTTCTCTTCTGCAGATAAGCCAGCACATCAGCCGGATCTGTGAATACTTCATAAGCAGCTGTCGGAATGCCATACTTCTTCATCAATCCCTTGGCAAACACCTTGCTTGCTTCAATCTGGGCTGCTTTCTTGTTCGGGCCAAAGCTTGGAATGCCGGCTGCTTCCATGGCATCCACCATGCCAAGAGCCAGCGGATCATCCGGCGTCACCACGCAGAAATCAATGCCATTGTTCTTAGCATAGTCCACCATGCCATCCACATCGGTGGCAGTGATATTCACGCATGTGGCAAGGGAGGCAATGCCGCCGTTGCCAGGTGCACACACAATTTCATCAATGCTCTTATTTTTGGAAAGCGCACGGATCACGGCATGTTCACGGCCGCCGCTGCCAACTACCAATACCTTCATGATCACATCTCCTCAATGATGGAACAGGCGCAGACCCGTAAAGGCCATGACCATGTCATACTTGTCAGCTGTCTCAATGACATTGTCATCCCGAATCGATCCGCCCGGCTCAGCCACATATTTCACGCCAGACAGATGGGCGCGCTCAATATTGTCGCCAAACGGGAAGAACGCATCAGAGCCAAGTGAAACATTGTTCAGCTCTTTCAGCCAGGCAAGCTTTTCTTCCTTTGTGAAAGGCTCCGGCTTTCTGGTGAAGAACTGTTCCCAGACACCATCCGCCAGGACATCTTCCGGATGTTCTCCGATATAGTTATCAATGCAGTTGTCACGATCTGCTCTTCTGATCTTTTCCACAAATGGCAGCGAAAGAACCTTTTCATTCTGACGAAGCCACCAGTTGTCAGCCTTGGAGCCAGCCAGCCTTGTGCAGTGCACACGGCTCTGCTGTCCTGCCCCGATGCCAATGCACTGGCCATCTTTGGCATAGGCAACCGAATTGGACTGCGTATACTTCAGGGCAATCAGCGAGATCATCAGATCACGCTTTGCTTCTTCCGGCAGATCCTTGTTCTTTGTGACGATGTTGCTGAACAGATCTTGGGAGATCACGGAGTTGTTGCGGCCCTGCTCAAAGGTCACGCCGAACACCTGCTTGTGCTCAATCGGATTCGGTACATAAGAAGGATCGATCTGAATGACATTGTACTTGCCCTTCTTCTTTGCACACAGGATTTCCAGTGCTTCCTGGGTATAGCCCGGGGCAATGACGCCATCGCTGACTTCTTTCTTCAGCAGAAGGGCCGTTGCCTTGTCGCAGATATCAGACAGTGCCGCAAAGTCACCATAGGAGCTCATTCTGTCAGCGCCTCTTGCCCGTGCATAGGCACAGGCCAGCGGGCTGAGATCTACATCATCCGTGAAGTAGATCTGCTTGTCGATGTCAGACAGAGGAGATGCCACGGCAGCGCCGGCCGGTGATACATGCTTGAAAGATGCCGCACTGGGCAGGCCCGTGGCTGCCTTTAACTCTTTGACAAGCTGCCAGCTGTTCAAAGCATCCAGAAAGTTGATATAGCCCGGACGGCCATTCAACACTTTCACAGGAAGATCAGAACCATCCTGCATATAGATGCGGGCCGGTTTCTGATTCGGATTCATGCCATACTTCAGTTCCAACTGATTTGCCATCTCATTCTCCTTCGTTCTTATTGAAAATCTGTGTTTCTGCTTCCCCTGTTTCCAGATTGATCTGTCTGGTAAACAGAGACACTTTGTTATCCTGATTCAGGCTCTGCCAGATATGCTGGCCAAACAGAGAAAAGTTCTCATGGACCATTGCCCAGGATACCGGCTCACCAGCAAAGGAAGGCAGCGGATTGCCATCATCCTGATACGTTGTGATCACACGGCCGCTGCCCGGGGCAACATGGCTGTAAGAGAACGTGAAGCGCAATGTGCTGCTTTCATCTCCATCATCACTCTTCAGAATCGACATCGTTAAGGAATCACCCTTGACAAGTGCTGAAATGCGCGGTGTCCAGTTAGGACCATCCGGTTCAAAGGTACGTGTATCCAGTGCTTCTTCAAAACTCTTGCCATCCTTCAGGAAATCCAGAATGGTATCGGTCTGATCGCCATTGGTCACAATCGTATTGTCCTGGAAGACTCTGACCGGATGATAAATGATCAAAGATGGATCAGAGCACCGGGAAGGATCAAAAGCCTGGGTGCGGATCCCGTCATCGGTTGTCACAAAGATCCGGTTGCGGCTGTTATCTGAACGTCCCATGATCCAATAGGCAATGCGCATCTTCTTTCCGCATGGTGTACGGCCAATGGCAATGCCCCGGCCCGGATATGTCTTTGCCTGCAGCCAGGCATACAGATCAACTGGTTTCATGACTTTTTCTCCTTTTCAATTCTCTCGGCAAGATCGGCCGCCGCCTTTGGCAGCAGAATCCATTCTGCCTGTTCCATCACCCGCTTCTGCAGCACTTCCGGTGTATCACCCGGCAGAATTTCCACCGCTTTCTGGGCAATGATTTCACCGCCATCGGGAATCTCATTGACATAGTGCACGGTCGCACCGGTCACCTTCACACCCCGCTTCAAAGCTGCCTCATGCACATGCAGGCCATAATAGCCTTTGCCGCAGAAAGAAGGAATCAGGGATGGATGAATATTGATGATGCGCTTTGGATAGGCCGCAATCACACGCTGGCCAAGGATCGACAGGAAGCCTGCCAGGATGACTTCTTCAATGCCATTGTCTTTCAGCAGAGAAAGCATGGCCTGATCATAATCCTCCGCACTGGCATAGTCTTTTCGGCGGATCACTGCTGTCTTCTTGCTGAACTTCTCAGCCCTCTCCAAAGCATAGGCATCCAGGCGGGATGAGACAACCAGCACAATCTGGCCATACGGGATCTTACCGTCTTTCTCCGCATTCAGCAGAGCCTGCAGATTCGTACCGCCGCCGGACACAAGAACTGCAATCTTTGTCATCTGAATGTCACCGTATGGCTGCCTGGCACCATTTCACCAATGACATAGGCAGGCACATTGCTTTCTTTCAGGGAAGCCAATGCAGCATCGACATCTTCCTTAGCCACGATGATCATCATGCCAATACCCATATTGAATGTATTGAACATGTCATGTTCAGAAATGCCGCCTTTCTTCTGGATGAGATCAAAGATTGGCAGGATCGGCCAGCTGCCCTTTGTAATGCAGGCAGACAGATTTTCACCAAAGGCTCTTGGCATATTCTCATAGAAGCCGCCGCCGGTAATATGGGCGATGGACTTCACATGTACCTTATTTAATAAAGAGAGCACCGGTCTGACATAGAGTTTTGTCGGTGTTAACAGCACTTCACCAAGCGGCGCCCCAAGTGCTTCCCTGTACTGATCCAGCACCTCCGCGTTGTCAATGCCGAATACCTTTCTGACCAGCGAGAAACCATTGGAATGCACACCGGAAGATGCCAGGCCAATGCATACATCACCGGCCAGGACACTGTTTTTATCCAGGATCTTTTCTTCTTCGACCATGCCGGCAGTAAAGCCAGCCAGGTCATATTCGTCTTCCGGCATCAGGCCTGGATGCTCAGCCGTTTCCCCGCCGATCAAAGCACAGCCGGATTCCTTACAGCCGTTTGCAACGCCTTTGACAATGGTCGCAATCTTTTCCGGCTCATTTTTTCCGCAGGCAATGTAGTCCAGGAAGAACAAAGGTTCTGCACCGGCACAGATGACATCGTTGACGCACATGGCAACGCAGTCAATACCGACGGTGTCATGCTTGTCCATCAGGAAGGCAATCTTGAGTTTGGTGCCGACACCATCGGTGCCGGATACCAGCACCGGCTTCTTCATGCCGGCAACCTTCGGCGCAAACAGACCGCCAAAGCCGCCGATTGTATCCAGCACTTCCTCACGGGCAGTGGATGCCACATCCTTCTTCATCAGTTCAACCGAACGATAGCCGGCTGTCACATCCACACCGGCATCCTTGTAGCTCTTTGAATAACTCTTATCCATTACTTTGCAAACTCCTTCTGGATGCCGGCATCCTTGGCAATGACGCCATCGTGCATCCTGACACGCTCATCAGCTAATTTCTTTGCAAGATCCTGATCACCGACGGCAAGGATTTCAAGTGCCAGCCAGGCGGCATTCTTGGATCCATCGATGGCAACGGTCGCAACCGGAATGCCGCTTGGCATCATGACAGTCGCAAGCAGTGCATCCGTACCCTCCAGGGCTGCACTTTTCAGCGGTACGCCAATGACCGGCAGGGTTGTATGAGCTGCCAGCACACCAGCCAGTGCAGCGGCCATGCCGGCACCGGCAATAATGACGCCAAAGCCATTCTCTTCAGCCTTTTCCGCAAAAGACGCTGCCTCCACAGGCGTGCGGTGTGCACTGTAGACATGCACCTCATACGGTACCTCAAACTGATCCAGTACGGCGGCAGCCTTCTTCATGACAGCAAGATCGCTGTCACTGCCCATGACAATCCCAACTTTTTTCATCTGTTCTCCTTTGTCCATAACAAAATCAGCCCATGGATACTCCATGGGCGTAATGCGTGTTGTGAAATGATGGCAGAACTGCTCCATCAGCGTGGAAAGGGCGCGGTACATCAAACCAGTCAAGCAAAGAAACCGCCATAGTCCCAACCTTCCTTCCCAAACTGCCAGTCAATGCCAGATAAAAACCAAGGTAATATTAGTAAAAAACACCCTGATTGTAAAGGGAGCGGAAAACACCCGGAAAGATGAAACCGTATTTTTTCATAAAAGAGGATGCCGGCACTGCAGAAATGCATATTTCTTCAGGAAATACGGAATGTTTTGACTACAATAGAGGCATGGCTTGCAAGTATTCACAGAAAATTCAGGCGCTGACAGAGATCTGTCTGGATGTACGCCATCAGGAGGATGACAAGGTCAGTGCGGCTTCTGATGTCATCATTGAAGCCGGCAAAGCTTCACATGATCATTACCTGCAGGGAATCGGCATTTATGCCCGCTGCTTCGTGCTGTACCGCAACGGCCATACAATGAAGGCCAATCATGATCTGCGCAAAGCTCTGAGCCATCTGTCGCATACCCGGGTATGGCCGCAACTCATCAGTACGCTGAATATGATCGGACTGATATCGATGCGCCTTGGTGATACTGCCAGTGCCATGGAATCCTTTCTGCAGGCACTTACGATTGCGGAACAGTACAGTCAGACAGCCGATATCGAACTGCTGAACATCAACCTGACAGATGTCTGTCTGCGGGCCGATGCTTTCGGCAATGCCTATGCATACATTCTCAAGGCAGAAAGCCTGCTGGACAGCCTGAAGCAGAGTGAGCGCTATGTGGAGTTTGCCTGCATTGCCATAGGCGAGGCAGCCCTGCTTGCGATGTTTACGCACCAGGATGAAGATGCCAGAAAGCACATGAATCTGCTTGATGATCTTGTGCAGGATCATCCCGAGGCAGCGGATAATCCGGTGCTGAAGATTCTGGAGCTGTACAGCATCAAAGACCCTGTCAGTGCACATGCGTGTGCAGTGCGGCTGCTGCCGTTTATGAAGCGGAAGGATATTCTGGATGAAGGCGGCACCGAGTTTCTCTTCTATCTGCGCTATCTTTCTTCTCACGGCTTCAAGGAAGAATTCCACCAGATCAGCACCTACTTCATCCGGTCACTGAATGAAGAAAGTATGCCCGGCGATATTATTCCTGCCCTGCAGGAGATTGTTGCCTTTGAAGAGGCAAGCGGCCAGAGAGAGAGCTTCCTGCGTGATCTGCAGCTGCTGTGGAAGTATGCAAGAATTGCAGATAAAGCATCCCGTGAATCCATGATTCACTATATTGAAACAAGAAATACACTGCGTGATACCATTCGTCAGAATCAGATTCTGACTCACCTTGCGGATACGGATCCGCTCAGCGGCATTGCCAACCGGCGATATCTGAGCAAAGTAGCTGATGAATGGTTTGAGACAGCACGCACAAAGAATATTCCTTTTGCAGTCGAGATGATTGATATCGACCACTTCAAGACGATCAATGATACAAAGGGACATGATGCCGGTGATGCGGCCATCCGGATCATGGCAGGATGTCTGCAGAATATTCATGATGGCACAAAGATCTTTGTTTCAAGGTATGGCGGCGATGAGTTTATTGTTCTCTATCTTGGCATGACCTTTGACCAGGTAAAGGAAAAAGCAATTGCATTGCGCGACAGTGTTGCTGCCGCATCCACAAAGGCAGGCATTCCAATGACGATCTCCCAGGGAATCGTCCATCATAAAATCAGGGCGGACAACAAAATCTGGGACTATACGTCAAATGCTGACTATGCCATGTACTATGCCAAAAAGAGCCATCCCGGTGCAATCATGATCATTGACCACCAGAAGGATCTCCAGCATCCTCTTTATGAAGATTAAAGGGCTGTAACAGTTGAATACGCTGTTACAGCCCCTTTTATGATCTTGCTGCAGTGATCTGCTCAGTCTTGAAGTGCTCTTTTAAGCACCTTCTCTACCTTTTCACGCGTCTCGGCTTTCTTTTCACCAATATGCGCCTCATACAGCTTCTCATGACCGATGAACATGCTTGGATTTGCCATATAGTCATACTGATCGGCAATCTCCGGATGTTCATTCTCATCCACTTTTTCAAACTGTACCTTGGCATATTCAGGATGTTCCTGAATGAGCTCCTGAATCACTTCATCCGCCTGCCGGCAGTACGGGCAGGTATCCAGATGGAAATACATCACTTTCTGCATATGTGCACTCCTTTGTTTACAGACAAAGCTTAGCAGAAGATCCACCCGGATAACAGTTTAATGACCATCCGGCCGCAGAACCTCCTGCACCATCCTGAGATATGTCTGCTCAAGTTCAATGTCAGAGGACATCGTCGCCCAGCACTGCAGGCATCCAATCAGCAAAGTCATCTGCAGCTTCATGATCTCTTTTACACTGAGATCCGTACGGATTCTGTTCTGTTCAATAGCGCGCTGATAGATCGCAGAGATCATCTCACGCGTCCATTCGTTCGGATGCGGCCTGCCTCTGTCTCCTTCCACAAAGCTGCTGGCAAGGTTCATAATCATCGCCTTGCGCACAACCTCTTTGCCAAGTCCTTCAAAATGCTGTGCACTCATACTGCAGAACTTCAGAATCTGTTCCCACGGATCCGCAATCTTCATCAGCTCCACAGCAAGCTTCTCCCCACTGTATCCGGAAGGACGGAACACATCCCGGATCAGATCCTCCTTGGAGTCATAATAATAATAGAACGTATTCTTGGAAATCCCTGCTGCTTTGGCAATCTCATTGACCGTCACATTGTCATATCCCTTCTGCCGGAACAGAGACAGCGCCTTCTGCCGGATCTCCCTTTTCTTGTCATTCTCACTCATGCCTGCGTATTTATAACATATATTTTAAACTCTGTAAATATACTTATATGTCCGCATTGACACTGATATATTACCAGAGTAATATATCGAGGCAAAGGAGTAAAGATTATGTTAAAAGCATTCCGCTATCTGAAGCCATACTGGCTCAGTGTGCTTGCCATTATCGGTCTGATCTTCGGTCAGGTGCAGGCTGAGCTTGCCCTGCCGGACTATATGTCCGATATCGTTACCTATGGCATTCAATACGGCGGCGTCAAAGAAAGCGTCCCGGAAGCCATGCGGGCATCCACTCTGCAGCATATGTCATACTTTGCGGATGACGCTGCGGATGCCTGGACCATTGTTTCAAAGGGGGACAGTGACTACGAAAAGGAATATCCAGCCGCAAAGGAAGAAGACATTGCCGTTCTGAAGGATGGTGCCTCTCCTTCTGATCAGGCAAAGAAAGCATTCCTGCTTGTATCCCTGCTGGACTCTGAGGATGTACTGAAGCAGTTAAATATGACATCTGCGGATCAGCTGTACGCTGCCATGGATGCAAGTCCCGCCATCAAAGAGCAGATTCTGTCCACAGCAGATGAAAAGATCTCCGGCTTTACCCAGGAGAACCTCACCAGTGCTGAGATCATGGCAGTCAAAAGCGAGTACACAGCCCTTGGCATGGATATGGCGCATCTGCAGTCTTCCTATATCCTGAGTGAGGGCGGAAAGATGCTGGTGATTGCAGCACTGGGATCACTGGCCGCATTGATTGCGGCTTATCTGGCTTCCCGCACCGCAACCGGTGCCTGCCGTGATATGCGCAGAGATGTCTTTGCCAGGGTGGAATCCTTTTCCAGTGAAGAATTCTCCCACTTTTCCACTGCCTCTTTGATTACAAGAACAACCAATGATATTCAGCAGGTGCAGCAGGTCATCACGATGATGCTGCGGATTGTGCTGTTTGCACCGCTGATGGGGCTGACATCCCTGCTGAAGGTACTGCGCTATCCCGGTATGTTCTCTATCCTGCTGTGGATTATCGCTGCCATCGTCGTACTGATGCTTGTATCCTTCATCCTGGCGATGCCCCGCTTCAAAAAGATCCAGCAGCTCGTTGACAGGCTCAATCTTGTCACCAGAGAGCAGCTGGAGGGAATGCTTGTCATCCGTGCCTTCAACAACCAGAAGACGGAAGAAAAACGCTTTGATGCCGTAAACAAAGACATCACCAGTGTCAATATCTTTGTCAACCGCCTGATGGCAGTGATGATGCCGGCCATGACCTTTCTGATGAGCTTTGTGTCCGTGCTGATCATCTGGTATGGTGCCAGGCAGATCGATGCCGGCACCATGCAGATCGGTGCCATGATGGCCTTCCTGCAGTATGCCATGCACGTACTGATCTCCTTCATGATCGTTGCGGCCATCTTCATCATGATTCCCCGTTCCTCCGTCTCTGCAAAACGTATCTTTGAAGTTCTGGAAACAAAGCCAACCATTCTGGATCCGGACAACCCAAAGCAGATGCCGGAAGAAGCAGAGCCGATTACCTTCGATCATGTTTCCTTCCGCTATCCCGGTGCTGAAAAAGATGTGCTGGAGGATATCAGCTTCACAGCCAATCCGGGTGAAACGGTTGCTTTCATTGGTTCAACGGGCTCTGGCAAGAGTACGCTGATCAATCTGATACCACGCTTCTTTGATGTCACCAAGGGTGCCATCTACTATGGCGATACAGATATCCGCGAGGTGACCCAGCATGATCTGCGTGAAAAGATCGGCTATGTGCCGCAGCAGGGCGTTCTGTTCTCCGGTACGGTTCTCTCCAACCTGAAGTACGCTGATCCCAATGCCAGCAATGAGGCGGTCAAAAATGCTCTGGCGGTATCACAGGCACAGGAATTTGTCAGCCGGATGCCGGAGGGTGTGAATACGCCTATTGCCCAGGGTGGTACGAATGTTTCTGGCGGTCAGAAGCAGCGTCTGTCTATTGCCCGTGCTCTGACCCGGTCAAAAGCACAGATTCTGATCTTTGATGATACGTTCAGTGCGCTGGACTATGCAACAGACGCAAAGCTGCGCAGTGCGCTGCATGAAATGGTTCAGAAGACAAAAGCTACCGTATTTATTGTTGCCCAGCGGATCAGCACAATCCGTCATGCGGACCGTATTGTCGTGCTTGATGAAGGCAGAGTAGCCGGCATCGGCACCCACGAAGAGCTCATGAAAGACTGCCGTGTATATCAGGAAATTGCCCGCAGTCAGTTGAACCAGGAGGAACTTGCCAGATGAGTGAAAGAAAAAACAGGCCAATGATGCACGGTCACCATGGACCGATGGGGCCGGGTGAAAAAGCCAAAAACTTCAAGGGCACCATGGGCAGGCTGCTGAAATATCTCAGGCCATTCTGGATGATGATGCTCCTTTGCATTCTGTTCAGTATCATCTCGACTGTCTTCACCATCATCGGGCCGAAAATCCTCGGCAATGCAACAACAAAGCTGGCTGAAGGCATCATGGCAAAGTATGCCGGCAAGGGCAGTATCGACTTCTCTGCCATCTTCATCATTCTGCGCAATCTGACCATCATCTATCTCGTTTCCCTGCTGTTCTCCTATCTGCAGGGCTGGATCATGGCCGGCATCTCCCAGAAAGTCACATATAACCTGCGCCAGGAAATCTCCCGTAAGATCAACCGTCTGCCTCTGAAGTACTTTGACCATCAGACCCATGGCGAAGTACTGTCACGCATGACCAATGATGTTGACACGGTTTCCCAGTCACTGACCCAGTCTCTCCAGCAGATTCTTTCTTCTCTTGTGACCGTCATCGGCATCCTGATCATGATGTTTACGATCTCCGTGCCTATGACAATCATGGCCCTGGCCGTTGTGCCACTGTCCGGCATTGCCGCCGCCCTCACCGTCAGAAAGTCGCAGAAATACTTCACGGCACAGCAGAATATGCTTGGTGAAGTCAACGGTCATATTGAAGAAATGTACGGCGGACATCTGGTGATGAAGGCCTTCAATGGCGAAGAAGAATCGATTGAAAAATTTGACAGGCTGAATACAGGCCTGTACCAGAGTTCCTGGAAAGCACAGTTTGTTTCAGGGATTCTGCAGCCCGTCACATCGTTCATTGGCAACCTAGGCTATGTCGGTGTCTGCGTACTGGGCGGCTGGCTGGCGATTCACAACGGCATGGCAATTGGTGATATCCAGGCATTCATCCAGTATGTGCGCAGCTTCAACCAGCCGATCACCCAGACTGCCCAGATGATGAACATCCTGCAGTCCACCGCAGCAGCGGCTGAGCGTGTATTTGAATTTCTGGATGAAAAGGAAGAAGAACCGGATACGGCAGATCCTGTTTCCATCCGTGATGATCAGGGCAGACTGCAGATCCGCGGTGATGTGGACTTTGACCATGTAAGCTTTGGCTATGATCCGGACAAGATCATCATCCATGACTTCAACGCGCACATCAAAGCAGGCAGTCAGATCGCGATTGTCGGTCCAACCGGTGCCGGCAAGACAACCATTGTCAAACTGCTGATGCGCTTCTACGACCTCAACAGCGGTGATATCAGGATCGACGGCATCGATACAACAAGAATGACAAGACAGGATCTGCGTTCCTGCTTTGGTATGGTTCTCCAGGATGCCTGGCTGCATTCCGGCACCATCATGGAAAACATCCGCTATGGCAAAATGGATGCCAGCGATGACGAAGTCATCAAGGCAGCCGATGAAGCCTACGTGGACCACTTCATACGCACACTGGAAGACGGCTATCAGACCGTCATCGATGAATCCAGCACCAACATCTCCCAGGGACAGAAACAATTGCTGACAATAGCAAGAGCCTTCCTCAGCAATCCCCGCATCCTCATTCTGGATGAAGCAACCTCCTCGGTAGATACAAGAACCGAAATTCTGATCCAGAAAGGCATGGAAAACCTCATGAAAGGCAGAACATCCTTTGTGATAGCCCACCGTCTTTCCACCATCCGGAATGCCGACATGATCCTTTGCATGGACCATGGCGACATCGTCGAAACAGGCACCCATGAAGAACTGTTAGCTAAAAACGGCTTCTATGCCAAGCTCTACAACTCACAGTTCCTTGATGCAGAATAAACGTATTCTGAAGCCCGGTGCATAAGAAAAGCGCTCAAATATACTAAAATGCCCTTCGCAGGAGGCATCAGAACTTTCAATGTTCTGTACTGCCTGCAAAGGTCATTTTTTTCTGAATTCTTTTCTTTATCTCAGCAGTTTTGTCTTCTTCACATCTTCGATGGTCTTTGTGCCTGCCAGCTGCATGGTAATGGACAGTTCCATGTTGAGATGGTCAAAGACTGATTTCACTCCCTCGGCGCCGCCAAGATTCAGGCCGTAGATTACCGGGCGGCCAATCGCTACCAGATCAGCACCGCTTGCCAGAGCTTTGAAAACATGCTGACCGCGGCGGACACCGCTGTCAAAGATGATCGGAACACGATGGCTGACAGCTTCTGCAATCGAAGGCAGTACCGCAATGGAAGCCGGACCGCCATCGAGCTGACGTCCGCCATGATTCGATACCCAGATGCCATCTGCACCTGCCTGTATCGCCGTCAGAGCATCCTGGGGAGACTGGATGCCCTTTACCAGCACAGGCAGTCCCGACATTTCTTTTACCTTTGCTACATCTTCTGGAACAAAGTCCTGTTTGGCGGCAGCGTAAATCTCAGAGATGCCCTTGCCGACGCCATCACTGGAACTGTATGCCGCAAGGTTCGGCATTGGCAGCGGAAACTGAAAGTGGGAAACAACATCTTCCTCCCGGTATCCTCCCAGTGTAGAGTCAACCGTCATGATGATCGCCTTTACGCCAGCCTTCACTGCTTTTCTGATCAGGAATTCATTGAACTGATCATCTTTGCTCATATAGAGCTGGAAAAACTGTGGTGCGCCTGGCGCGGCAGCTGCTGCCTCTTCCACAGAAGTACTGCCATACGTACTCATCGAAAACAGAGTGCCTGCTTTGGCTGCACCAATTGCCGTATCCACTTCACCTTTGACATGTGCCAGGCCATGTGCTGCAGAAGGTGCCTCAATAATCGGTGTTTTCAGCTGAATTCCAAAAATGGAAGTTGACAGATCCGCATGGTCAATTCCCTGCAGGACACGCGGCACGATCCTGATATCATTGAATGCACGCGTATTCTCACGCAGTGTCCATTCATCTTCAGCACCCTCCCGGATATATCCAAAAGCTCCACGGTCCATGCGTGCCTTCACACGCTCTTCAAGACCGGCAATATTTACAATCTCAATCGGATGCTCAGCATTACTTGTATAATAAGCCATACACAATCTCCTCCTTCAGTATTGCCAGCCATTATAGATACTGTATCAGGAATTGCAAGATATATACATTCAGCAGACAACGCAGATTTACCAGAATTTAACGTCTGTATCATCTTGCATGGATAGAAGAACATACGCAATAGCTGCTATCCTTTTCTCACGAGGCATGTATGAAATACGAAACATTCTATGTAGACTATCATCCCCATACCGCTGCCATGGCCATTGCCGCAGCAGAAAAGGCAAATGAACTTGATGCCAAAGGATACAAAGTTCTTTCCTTTACTGTCATCAATTCTTGTGAATAAAGAAGACAAAGACTGAAAAAACGTCCGATGGACGTTTTCTTTATGATAGGGCAATCTTTTCCTGATGGCGCAGGTAGAAGAAGAAGGCGATGGAACTCAGTGTCCAGGTCAGAGGATATACCCAGTAGGCAAGCAGGATATTGTGCCAGACCAGGCCGATGGTAAACAGGATGGTGACACGGACTGCACACCAGCAGAACAGCATGACAGCCATCGGTACCATTGGCTTGCCCAGTCCTCTTAATACAGCTGAGGCAATATGAGAATAGCCAACCAGAAAGTAGAAGAAACCGGTGACTCTGGCTCTGCCTGCCCCATACACAATGACATCGGGATCACGGTTGAATAAGCCAACAATCTGCGGGGCAAAGAGGAAGAACAGGACGCCCATGATCTCAATCATGGTCAGTGATACAGCAAAGCCAAAGTGCATGCCCTTTCTGACCCTCTCATATTTCTGCGCGCCCATATTCTGGGAGATATAGGTTGTCATCGCCATGGAAAAGGCAGTAACCGGCAGGAAGATGAAACCTTCCGCCTTGGTGCTGGCACCGATGCCGGCAATGGCCATGGCACCGAAACTGTTGATATAGGACTGAATCAGGATGTTGGAAATATCGATGACCGAGCCCTGCAGAGCTGTAGGCAGGCCGTAATCTGTAATCTGCTTCAGGCTTTCCTTGTCAAAAGCAATATGCGTGATATGCAGGCAGACAGGCTCCGGTGCTTTTAACAGCCTGATGAAAACCAGGATCGCAGTCAGTACTTCTGACATCACGGTGGCGATGGCCGCCCCATCCACACCCATGTGGAATACCGCGATAAATACGATATCCAGCACTACATTGATCATGGAAGAACAGATCAGATAATATAACGGATGCTTGGAATCACCGGCCGCCTGCAGGATGCCGGTCATGGTGTTGTACATGATCAGACCGCCAAAGCCGGCAAAGTAGATGCGCAGATAAAGACTGGATAATGGGAAAACATCTGCTGGTGTCTTCATCCAATGCAGGATGACAGGTGTCATCATGACGCCAATGATGGTCATGGCAACGCTCAGAACCAGGCCAAGAGCAACTGTTGTGTGAATGGCAAGCTTTGTCTTCTGGCTATCTCCAGCCCCGATGCTGCGGGAGATAATGACACCGGCGCCGGTGGAAAAGCCCATGAAAAAGCCGGTGAACAGGAAGACAAGCGAACTGACGCCAGATACTGCCGCAAGAGCTCTGGCACCAAGGAAGTTGCCGACAATCAGGGAATCTGCCGTGTTGTACATCTGCTGAAACAGATTGCCGACAAACAAAGGGATCGCAAAAAAGATGATCTCTTTGCGAAGATCACCTTCGGTCATTAAATGCAGAGATGAATTTGTACGTTCCATGCCCCATATATATCACTGCTGTGCTGTTTCTTCAACATCAGTTATTGATATGGTGATGGGCAGTGAAACTGTTGCTGCCGAGTTTCTCAAAATGATAGCCATTCGCCAGTCCCCATTCAATGACCCGTGATACAGCATCCACCGAGAAGGACTTGGTATCATGCTGGAGAACGACAGCAGGATAACCCCTGGCACTGACAGAAGAAATGCCATTTGTAATGTTATCAAACACCTGATCGGCACTGTCAATATTGCCGGCATCCCCACTGGACACATTCCAGTCAAAGTAATGCAGTCCCTTGGCAGACGCCTGCTGGGTCAGCGTACTCATAATGCCGGAACAGTAGTTTGCACTGACGGTATTGGAAGAGCCGCCCGGAAAGCGCATCAGGGATGCATAGCTGCCCGTCTGCTGAAATATACGGGCATTCTGTCTGTTGAAGTCAGCCCAGTAGGCATCCGTACTGGCATAAATCTGACTGTAATTATGCGTCTCTGTATGCACTGCCACCGAATGGCCGCGGCGGTATTCCTCCCCAATCAGAGAATCATCCCCACGTCCGGTTGTAAAGAATGTCGCCTTGACATTGTACTGATCCAGAATATCCAGCAGTCTTCTTGTATTGTCAGAGGGTCCATCATCAAAGGTCAGATAGATCGTTTTCGCATCTTCCCTGCCAGAATGGTTCTGCGGCACCGGAATGACATGCACCGTTCTTGTTATAGCTGTACTGTGGCCATAGCTGTCAGATACCGTATATGTCACCGAATAATCACCCGGTGTACTGGTATCCACACTGCCATCCGTTACGATCTTATCTGTAACATCATCCTCACTGTCATCCAAAGCAGTAACACCAGGATCATACGTCGTTCCAGCAAACACTGTCACATCACTGTCATCACCGCCATCCCCAAAGGACAATACCGGTGCCTCCCTGTCATCATAGATGATCCTGCGAACTGCCACTACATAATTGTCGGCACTGTTTTTCACTGTATACTTCATGTACTGCCCATCAGTGGTCACAGAAACAGATCCGGTCAGATCTCCATCCACTGCATCAGTGGCTGAATAGCCCTCTTCCTGATAGGCATGATTGTATGGCGTATAAGCATCCGGATTGCTTGTTAATGTAATCTCTGGCGTGTGGTAATCTCTTACCTCAACAATCCTTTCAGCACGCTTATGAAATCTTCCTTTGCCAGCTTCATACTGAATGGTATACAGTCCCTTTTCATTCACATTTACCGTACCGGAAGTCTTCACTTCTGCTTTTTGATGCAGAAATGGCAGGATGCGGTTGGTCAAAACAGCATCCGCCCCCGGATCAATATATGTTTCATTTACCTGCTGAAAGACATGCGGATCACCACGCAATGTCAGACGCAATGTAAAATGAGAGATGATGCATAATGCAATGATGACAGCAGCCGCAATGGCAATGGACACCACTGCCCAGCGGCGCAGTTTTCTCTTCCCCCTGTGCTTCATACTTATCAATCTAGCATGTTTTATTACGGACAGCACACCAAAATATGAATCTTAATCTTTTCTTAAGAATAGACAATATGTAAAAGCCCTCCATTAACTTGTGTGTTCGAGGATCATCCCGCATACTTGTTATTGGCTAAAAAAGAGATGGGGGAAGTTGCCTCATCCAAGAAAGGAAGGCCTTTACATGATAGCATACGTTGGAATTGATGCACACACTACAAACTACACTCTCTCGACTTATCTTGAAGGATCAGCAGCACCTGTGAACACCAACGCCTATTCTCCTTCTGTTTCCAACATCGTAAACTACTGCAAGAGGATCAGGAAAAAGATTGGAAATGATACAAAGATCGTTGTTGGATATGAAGCTGGCTGCCTTGGATTTAAACTGAAGCGTGATCTTGAGGAGAAGGGTCTTACCGTAAAGATCCTTGCCCCTGCTTC
>Ga0256406_1001836_pt1 | contig 32570 bp, 32 predicted proteins | sample RumenRJG_03DNA_FD_185986 | JGI IMG/M metagenome (GOLD analysis project Ga0256406, IMG submission 185986) | Bovine rumen microbial communities from Lethbridge, Alberta, Canada - RJG_03 | ecosystem: Host-associated > Mammals > Digestive system > Stomach > Rumen | place: Canada: Alberta | collected... | reverse complement strand
CGCTGTCGTATTGACGGGAATAAATCTCTATTTGAACCAGGCGTCCACCCACGACATAGTTCTGGCGATGGTGGACGCCGATATTTAGCATCGTTTAGCATAAAGAATGATTGCGACGCTACACTAGTACAGCGCGTATTCTGTAAAGATCCGGTATGGATCCGGTAAGAGGAAATTGTCGGGTTCAGTGGAGAGTTGGAGATCTGATTGTTTATGGACCATTACGTGATCAAGGGAGGAAATCCCCTCGTCGGGGAAGTGGAAATCGCGGGAGCAAAGAATGCTGCTCTGGCGATTCTTTCTGCATCCATCATGGCGAGTCAGCCCGTGACGATCGAAAACGTGCCGGATGTCTCTGACATCCGCGCGATTGTCGGCGCCATCGAGCAGATCGGCGGCGAGGTCTCTCACCCGGACCGCCATACGTATGTGATCAACGGCGCCCACATCAAGGACGAGCCGGTCGACAATGAGGCAGTTCGCAAGATCCGCGGCTCCTACTACCTGATCGGGGCGCTGCTCGGCAAGTATTCGAAGGCTGTGGTCGCCCTGCCCGGCGGCTGCAACATCGGTCTTCGTCCGATTGACCAGCACATCAAGGGCTTCCGCGCCCTCGGCGCGAGTGTCCGCGTGTGCCCGCCGGGCCTTGTGGAGGCAAAGGCGGATCACCTTGTCGGCAGCCACATTTACATGGACGTGGTATCCGTCGGCGCTACGATCAACATCATCATGGCGGCGACCCTTGCAAAGGGCAACACCATCATCGAGAATGCGGCCAAGGAGCCCCACGTCGTTGATCTTGCAAACTTCCTGAATTCCATGGGCGCCCACATCCGCGGCGCCGGAACCGATATCATCCGCATCAAGGGCGTCGACCATCTGCACGGGACCGAGTACTCGATCATCCCGGACCAGATCGAGGCGGGTACCTTCATGTATGCGGCGGCGGCCACGAAGGGCGATGTGACGATCACCAACGTGATCCCCAAGCACCTCGAGTGCCTGACCGCAAAGCTCATCGAGATCGGCTGCGAGGTCATCGAGTCCGATGACTCGGTGCGCGTCGTCGCAAAGCGCCGTCTCGACCACACAAACGTCAAGACCCTGCCGTACCCGGGCTTCCCGACCGACATGCAGCCGCAGATCTCGGTCCTTTTAGGGCTCTCCAAGGGAACGAGCATCGTCACCGAGAGCATCTTCGAGAACCGCTTCAAGTACATCGATGAGCTCGCAAAGATGGGCGGCATGGTCCATGTGGAGGGCAATACCGCAATCATCGAGGGCGTCGATCACTACACGGGAGCCAACGTCAAGGCACCGGACCTGAGAGCCGGCGCAGCCCTTGTCTCCGCGGCACTCTCCGCACAGGGGTATTCCGAGGTCTACGATATTCATTACGTGGAGCGCGGCTATGAGGACTTCCCGGAGAAACTCCGGAGTCTTGGCGGCTGCATCGCCAAGGTGTCCAACTCCGACGAGGAGCGCAAGGCCGTGAACAGCTTCAACATGCGCGTCGTTGGATGAATCGGCGGAAATGCGGTAAAGCACTGTACAGAACGCATCGCCTGCGTTATAATGCGTCTTGTTACAGAACCAATTGAAAAAGCTGAGTGTTTTTCAGGGCAGGGTGCAATTCCCTACTGGCGGTAAAGTCCGCGACCACCTAACGGTGCCGACCCGGTGCAACTCCGAGACCAACAGTACAGTCTGGATGAAAGAAAAGCATGTGCGACGCGATTCCATTTATTGCGATGAGACATGATGCCCTGGTTCCGGGAATTCCGGAGTCAGGGTTTTTATTTTCCTCAAAACACGCAGCATCCACAGGGAGGAAAACATCATGACAGAAATGACCGCTCAGACAAAAGCAAACAGAAAAGAAAACAGCGCCGTGCGCCGCATCGCCATCATCGGCGTGCTCTCCGCCTGCGCCTTCGTGCTGCAGTACATCGAACTTCCGGCAATCCTGATGCCCTCATTCGTAAAGTTCGACTTCTCGGATCTTCCGGCACTTCTGGGTGCCTTTGCCTTAGGCCCCGTGTCCGGCATCGTCATCGAGCTCATCAAAAACCTGTTCCACTGCCTCGTCTCCCAGTCGTTCGGCGTCGGCGAGCTGTGCAACTTCGTTCTCGGCGCGGTGTTTGCAGGCGTTGCAGGCCTCATCTACAAGAAGAACCACACGAGAAAGGGAGCTCTCATCGCATCCTTTGCCGGTGCGATTGCGATGGCTGTCGTCAGCGTGCCGTTCAACTACTTCATCGTCTACCCGGTTTATTACAACTTCATGCCTGCGGATGTGATCCTTTCCATGTATCAGGCGATTCTTCCGGGCGTGAAGTCGATTGCCCAGAGCCTTCTTGTCTTCAACATGCCTTTCACCTTCATCAAGGGCATGATCGACGTGGTGATCACGTTCCTCATCTACAAGAAGCTCTCCCCGGTGCTGCACGCGTAAGGCACAGGAAGAGGAAAGACATCGTCCTTTCTTAAAAACGAATCATGTGGCCGGACAGCCGGGGAATATCCTGAAGGCTGTCCGGCCTTTTTGTGTCCCGCGCGGGGGCGCGCTTTTTACCCTTACTTTCCTTTTACAGAGGAAAAATGTAAAATGTCCCCGTATGCGTAAAGGCAGGCGGCTTTTTCACTGCCTGTGCAGGCACAAAGGAGATAAAAATGCAGGTGCTGGAATCCCAAAGTGCAGACGAAACCTATGAGATCGGAAAGAAGCTCGGCGAGAATGCGAAGGTAAAGGACGTCATTGCCCTCTACGGGGACCTCGGCGTCGGAAAGACCGTGTTCACGAAGGGCTTTGCCGCAGGGCTCGGGATCAGGATGCCGGTCAATTCGCCGACGTTTACGATCCTGCAGATCTACGACGAGGGCCGGATCCCGCTCTATCACTTCGACGTCTACCGCATCGAGGAGAGCGAGGAGATGGAGGAGGTTGGCTTTGACGACTGCATCGACGGCGACGGCGTGTCGGTCATCGAGTGGCCGGAGAAGATCGAGGACATCCTCCCGCAGCACTGCACAAAGGTGACGATTGCAAAGGACCTGTCGAAGGGTCTTGACTACAGAAGAATTACGATCGAGGAACAGTAAAGATGCAGATCATGGCGATTGAGGCGTCCGGTCCCGTGGCAGGGGTTGCCCTGGTGCGGGATCACAGCCTTCTTGCAGAGTATGAATGTTCAAACCACATGACCCACTCGGAGAGCCTGGTGCCGATGATGGAGGAGGTCAGGGAGAGACTCTCTCTTGACCTTACGACACTCGATGCCCTGGCGATCACGAGAGGACCCGGGTCCTTTACGGGGCTTCGGATCGGGGCCGCAACGATCAAGGGTGTGGGGCTTGCCCTGAACAAGCCGGTCATCGGCCTCTCGACCCTGGAGAGCCTTGCCTTCAACCTGTACGGGACGGACGCCCTTGTCTGCCCGCTGATGGATGCAAGACGGGGACAGGTCTATGCCGGGATTTACCGGGAAAAGGACGAGCCCGAAGAGGTTCTTGCGCCCTGCGCGGTGCCGGTGGAGGAGATCCTGACAAAGCTCAACGACCTCGGAGAGCGCGTGATCTTCCTCGGGGACGGCGTTCCGGTAAGCAAAGAGAAGATCGAAAGTCTTGTGAAGGTCCCGTATTCCTTTGCCCCGGCGCACATGAACCGTCAGAGGGCTGCCTCGACGGCGGTCCTTGCGGAGCACCTTCTCGAGACAAAGGGAGAGTCTGTCCTTGTGTCCGCCGATGACTTCCGCCCGGAGTACCTTCGAAAGTCCCAGGCAGAAAAGCAGCGGGAGGAAGCGGAGGCAAAGGGAGAGATGGAAGCCCTCGCTGCGGGCCGCATGGCAAAGGACCCGCACTTTCACGCATGAGTAAAATTCAGATCCTGCGCCTCACACCGGAAGATGCCGCGGCGGCGGCCGGGGTCGAGAAAGCCTGCTTTTCGGCGCCCTGGTCGGAAAACGTCTATCACGCAACGCTCCTTCTTCCCTATGCGCACTATTTCGGTGCCTTTGACGGGGAATTGCTCATCGGGACCTGCGGCCTGCAGGCGCCCTGCGGAGACGGGGAGATCTCAAACGTTGCGGTCCTTCCATCCTACCGGCGGCAGGGCATCGCCCATGACCTTCTTGAGACCACCCTTCGGGAGAGTGAGCCGTATGTCACGACCGGTGACTGTACCCTCGAGGTGCGGGAGGGAAATATTGCGGCAAGGTCTCTCTACGAGAGCTTCGGTTTTGTCATCGAGGGCAGGCGCAGAAACTACTACACAGATCCCCCGGAGGATGCCCTCATCATGTGGCGCCGGGGAAAACGGGAACATCTATGATTGATCTTTGTCTTCTGGGAACCGGCGGCATGATGCCGCTCCCCTACCGGTACCTCACCTCGCTGGTTCTTCGCTACAACGGAAAAACGATTCTCCTCGACTGCGGCGAGGGGACGCAGATCGCGATGAAAAAGCGCGGCTGGTCCCCGAACCCCATCGGGGTGATTCTCTTCACCCACTACCACGCGGACCACATCGCGGGACTGCCGGGGATGCTGCTCTCGATGGGCAATGCGGACCGGACGGAGCCCGTGCTCATGGCAGGCCCCAAAGGCCTCCAGAAGGTGGTCGACTCCCTTCGCATCATTGCGCCGGAGCTTCCCTTCGAGATCATCTACCATGAGATCGAGGGGCCGGAGGAGACCTTTGACCTTCCGTGCGAGAAGGACTTTCACATCACGGCCTACAGGGTCAACCACCGCGTCCCCTGCTACTGCTACAGCTTTACGCTGGATCGGGCCGGGCGCTTTGATGTCGATAGGGCAAAGGCACAGAACGTACCCCTTAACATCTGGAACACCCTTCAGAAGGGCGAGAGCTGCGAGGTGGACGGGGTGCTCTACACCCCCGACATGGTCATGGGACCTCCAAGGAAGGGACTCAAGGTTGCCTACGCCACCGACTCGAGACCGTGCGAGAGCATTGTCACGGCGGCCAGGGGAGCGGATCTTTTTATCTGCGAGGGGATGTATGCCGGGGACGACAAGCTCCCCAAGGCAAAGGAAAAGAAACACATGACATTCTGCGAGGCGGCGCGCCTTGCCGCAAAGGCGGATCCGGGGCAGATGTGGCTCACCCACTATTCGCCCTCCGAGATGCACCCGGAGCAGATGGTGGGGGATGCGAAGAAGATCTTCCCCCGCACCATCGCGGCAAAGGACGGAAGGAGCCTTTCTCTTACCTTCCCGCAGGATGAAGGAGCAAAGAAGCAATGAGTGAAAATGTGACGATCCTCGGGATCGAATCCAGCTGTGATGAGACGGCGGCAGCCGTCGTGGTGAACGGGCGGCAGGTGCTCTCGAACGAGATCTCCTCCCAGATCGACATCCACACCCTCTACGGCGGCGTGGTGCCGGAGATCGCATCGAGAAAGCATGTGGAGCGGGTCAATCAGGTGATCCGCACGGCCTTAAAGGATGCGGGCAGGACCCTCGATGACATCGATGCCATCGCGGTGACCCAGGGCCCCGGGCTTGTGGGACCGCTTCTTGTCGGCGTCTCCGCGGCAAAGGGCATTGCCTTTGCAAAGGGCATCCCGCTGGTCGGGGTGCATCACATCGAGGGGCACATCTCGGCCAACTTCATCGCGGCTCCGGACCTTGTTCCGCCCTTCATGTGCCTTGTCGTCTCCGGCGGCCACACGCACCTCGTGATCGTCAAGGACTACGGCGTCTATGAGATCCTGGGCAGAACCCACGACGATGCGGCCGGCGAGTGCTTCGACAAGGTGGCAAGAGCCGTGGGACTGGGGTACCCGGGAGGTCCGAAGATCGACAGGGCGGCAAAGACGGGAAATCCCGACGCCATCGTCTTCCCGCAGGGGAAGGTCGCAGGATCAGAGTACGATTTCTCGTTCTCCGGCCTTAAATCCGCGGTACTCAACTATATCAACACACAGCGCATGCAGGGGCATGAGATCAATGTCCCGGACCTTGCGGCGTCCTTTGAAAAGTCCGTGGTCGGCGTGCTTGTCGGCCACTCGATGCGCGCGGTGGATACCTACCACGCGGACACCTTTGCCCTGGCAGGCGGCGTTGCCTCAAACAGCGCCCTTCGTGCTGCGGCAAAGGAAGCCTGCGATGCACGCGGCATCCGCTTCTGCTGCCCGCCGCCGATCCTCTGCACGGACAACGCGGCGATGATCGCCTGCGCCGGCTACTACGAGTACTGCCACGGCACAAGATCCGGTCTTGACCTCAACGCGCAGCCGAACCTTCCGCTTCGCTCGATGCACTGAAGGAGCGCCATGGAAGAGACAAGAAACACCTGCATTCTCCTTGCCGCAGGAAAAGGACAGCGCCTCGGGGGACCGGTGCCGAAGCAGTACCAGCTGCTGTCCGGCAAACCCCTCATGGCCTGGAGTCTTACGGCCTTTGTCAAAAGCCCTGCGATCTCGGACATCGTCCTTGTGATCCCGGAAGGGGACGGGGATTATGTCAGGGAGTCGATTCTTACGAAGATCCCGGGGGTTGCAGAAAAGGTTCGCGCCCTTGTTCCCGGCGGGGCGGAGCGGTATCTCTCGGTCGGAAACGGATTGTCTTCCATCACCTGGCCCTGCGACTATGTGTTTGTCCACGACGGGGCAAGGCCGATGATTCAGGAGGAGACGATCGAAAGGCTCCTTGCTGATGCGAAGACGTACGGCTCTGCGATCGCCGGGGTCCGGAGCAAGGACACGGTGCGGATTACCGATGAAGACGGGTGCGGGATCTCGACCCCGGATCGGAGAAATGTCTGGATCGTCCAGACCCCGCAGGTCTTCCGGAAGGACCTGCTGGACAGAGCCTATGAAAAGCTCCGGGAAGAGCCGGAGAGGGCAAAGAGCATCACGGACGACGGGATGGTCGTCGAGACCTTTGCGGGGGTGAGCGTCCACATGTGTGAGGCCTCCTACGACAACCTGAAGGTCACGACGCCGGACGATCTTGCGGCGGCACAGGTTCTGCTCTCACACAGACACTAGAAAGAAAGGAAACAGGATGGCTTTCTGTCATCTGCATACCCATACGGAATATTCCATCCTGGACGGATCGAACAAGGTCACCGAGTACGTAAAGCGCGTGAAGGAGCTGGGGATGACAGCCTGCGCGATCACGGACCACGGGGTCATGTACGGGGTCATCGACTTCTACAAGGCCTGCATGAAGGCCGGGATCAAGCCGATCATCGGTTGCGAGGTCTATGTCGCCCCGGGATCCCGATTTGAGAAGGAAATCGGGGACAGCTCGGACCGGTATTATCACCTGATCCTTCTTGCGGAGAACAACACCGGCTACCAGAACCTCTCGAAGATCTGCTCCCGCTCCTTTACGGAGGGCTTCTACTACAAGCCCCGCGTGGACAGGGAACTTTTGAAGGAGTTCCACGAGGGCATCATCGCATCCAGCGCCTGCCTTGCGGGCGAGGTCGCGCGCCACATCGTGCGCGGGGACATCGCGGGGGCGGAGGAAGCGGCCCTCTCCTACGAGGAGATCTTCGGGAAGGGAAACTTCTTCCTGGAGCTCCAGGACCACGGCCTGCCGGATCAGAAGACGGTGAACGCCCAGCTCCTCGGAATGAGCGAGCGGCTGCACATCCCGCTGATTGCGACGAACGACTGCCACTACACCTATGCGGACGATGCGGAAGCCCATGACATCCTGCTCTGCGTGCAGACGGGAAAGAAGCTCTCCGACGAGAACCGCATGCGCTATCCCGGCGGGCAGTTCTATGTAAAGAGCGAGGAGGAGATGCGCTCCCTCTTCCCCTATGCGCAGGAGGCCCTCGACAACACCCAGAAGATCGCGGACCGCTGCAACGTCACCATCGAATTCGGAAAGACCAAGGTCCCGCACTTTACGGTGCCGGAGGGGTATGATTCCTGGACCTATTTAAATCACCTCTGCGACGAGGGATATCAGCGCTACTACCCGCATGATACGGACGGATCGGTTCGAAAGCAGCTCGACTATGAGCTCTCCGTCATCCGCCGCATGGGGTATGTCGACTACTTCCTCATCGTCTGGGACTACTGCAACTGGGCGAGGGAGCACGACATCGCGGTCGGCCCGGGGCGCGGGTCGGCGGCAGGCTCCCTCGTGTCCTACTGCACGGGCATCACGAAGATTGATCCCACAAAGTATGATCTCCTGTTTGAGCGGTTCCTGAACCCGGAACGTGTCTCCATGCCCGATATCGATGTGGACTTCGAGGATTCGAAGAGACAGCTCGTGATCCAGCACGTCGTCGAGCAGTACGGCGCGGACCACGTGGTGCGCATCATCACCTACGGCACGATGGCGGCAAAGCAGGCGATCAAGGACGTCGGCAGGGTCATGGACCTTCCGTACGCAAAGTGCGATGCGATCGCCAAGATGATCACCGGTCCCCGGGATACGATCCAGGATTCTCTCGACAAGAACCCGGACATGAAGAAGGTCTATGGTGAGGATCCGGAGGTGCACAAGCTCATCGACATGGCAAAGCGCCTCGAGGGACTGCCCAGACAGGTGGGCATCCACGCGGCGGGCGTTGTCATCTGCTCCGACAAGGCGGAGAACCTGATTCCCCTGGCCCGTGCCGTGGACGGCCAGATCACGACCCAGTACGAGAAGGATCCCGTCGAGGAGCTGGGACTTTTGAAGATGGACTTCCTCGGTCTTCGAAACCTCACGGTGATCAAGGATGCGGTGCGCATGGCAAACCGCGCGATTCAGGAGGCGGGAGGAGCGTACCCCTCCTATGAGCCGCAGGTCGGGCCGTACAGGATCACGGAAAACCCGGAGCCTGTTCTAGACATCGATACGATCGACACCGAGGATAAGAAGGTCTACGCCTCCATCGCCACCGGCAGGACCGACGGCGTGTTCCAGATCGAGTCCGAGGGGATGAAGAGCTTCATGAAGCAGCTGCAGCCCTCGTGCTTTGACGATGTCGTCGCCGGCATCGCCCTCTACCGCCCGGGACCGATGAGCTTTATTCCGCGTTATCTCGAGGGCAAGAACAACCAGGAGAAGATCCACTACGACACCCCGCAGCTCGAGCCCATCCTGAAGAGCACCTACGGCTGCATCGTCTACCAGGAGCAGGTGATGCAGATCGTGCAGCAGCTCGCGGGCTTCTCGCTCGGGCGCGCGGACCTCATGCGCCGCGCCATGGGCCACAAGGACATGGCGCTCATGAAGGCGGAGCGGGAGAACTTCGTCTACGGCAATGAGAAGGAGCATATTCCGGGGTGTGTCGGAAACGGGATCAGCGCCGAGGTCGGCAATCAGATCTTCGACCGCATGGTCGAATTTGCCGAGTACGCCTTCAACAAGGCCCACTCCGTGAGCTATGCGCTCATCACCTATCAGACGGCGTTCCTCAAGTGCTACTACCCGGTGGAGTATTTTGCGTCTCTCCTGTCCTCCGTCATCGACAACCCGGGGAAACTTACGGGGTACATCGCGGCGGCAAGGGATCTGAAGATCACGATTCTTCCGCCGGATATCAACAGCGGCGAGGCGGACTTTACGGTATCGAACGGGTCCATCGTCTATGCGCTGACAGCGGTGAAATCCGTGGGACGCAAGGTCATCGATGCCATTGTCGCGGAAAGGGAGCAGAACGGGCGCTTTACGGATCTTGACGACTTCCTGCAGCGCATGCTCGCCATCGGCTCCGCCCAGCTGCAGCTCTCGCAGACGGCTGTCGAGAACCTCATCAAGGCAGGCGCCTTTGACTCGTTCCACGCAACGCGCCGGCAGATGATCGAGGCCTATCCGCAGATGTGGAAGGACCTGCAGGACTCCGCCCGCCGCAACATGGCCGGGCAGATGTCCCTGTTTGACATCGCTCCCGACGAGGAGAAGAAGACCTTCAAGGTGCGCTACCCCGACTGCGGGGAGTACGACCGGCAGACGCTCCTGTTCAACGAGAAGGAGGTCCTCGGCGTCTACGTCTCGGGACATCCTCTCGAGGAGGACGAGGCGTTCTGGAAGGCAAGAGTTACGGCTAAGGCTGCGGACTTTGCACGGGGCGAGGACGGAAAGCCGAAGGTACAGGATCGCCAGAAGGTGAAGGTCGGCGGAATCCTCACGGGGATCCGGCAGCACTACACGAAAAAGAACGATGCCATGGCAAACCTCACGCTCGAGGACCTCACCGGATCCCTCGAGGTCGTCGCCTTTCCGAGGGCCTACGAGGAGGCAAGATCGAAGGGGTACCTCAAAGAGGACGCGAAGGTCTTCCTGGAGGGCCATGTGCAGGCGGACGATGAGAAGGACGCGGAGCTGATTCTCGACAGGGTCATCCCCTTTGATCAGGAGCAGAAACAGATCTGGATCCAGTTCCCGGACCGGGATACCTATGCGCAGAAGGAAAAGGAACTCCTTCAGATCATCAATCACCACGGGGGAAATGATGTCGCCGTGGTGTACCTCAAAAAGGAGCATCAGATGAGGCGTCTTGACGGTCCGGGGCTCGGGCTGTCCTCGGACGAGAAGACGATGTCTCTTCTTGTACAGCACTTCGGAGAGGGGAATGTCGTTCTCCGGTAGCGGTTTTATCGGAAATCCTTAACACTCATTTTCGTTGCAATCCCGGGGGCAACCCCCTACAATGAATCACGGAGGCTTTTGGTTATGGCAGAAGATACAGCAAAAAGAACAATCGGGATTCTGACAAGCGGCGGCGATGCGCCGGGCATGAATGCCTGCATCCGCGCCGTGGTCCGGGAGTCCATTCAGAACGGTTTTCGGGTTGTCGGCATTCAGAGAGGCTATACGGGTCTTCTGAATGAGGAGATGGAGGAGATGGACAAGCACTCCGTCTCGGACATCATCCAGAGGGGCGGTACCATCCTCGGGACCGCAAGGTGCCCCGAGATGCGCACGGAGGAAGGTCAGCAGAAGGCGGCGGACATCTGCCGCGCCCACGGGATCGATACGCTGGTCGTCATCGGCGGCGACGGCTCCTACCGCGGCGCCCTGGCCCTGTATCACCACGGCATCAATGCGATCGGCCTTCCGGGCACCATCGATCTGGACATCGCATGCACGGACTACACGATCGGCTTCGATACGGCCATCAACACCGCCATGCAGGCCATCGACAAGGTCCGCGATACCTCGTCCTCCCATGAGAGATGCTCGATCATCGAGGTCATGGGCCGCAACGCCGGCTACATCGCCCTCTGGTGCGGCATCGCAAACGGCGCCGAGGATATCCTGCTGCCGGAGAAGTATGACTACGACGAGCAGAAGATCGTCGACAACATCATCAACAACCGGAAGCACGGCAAGAAGCACCACATCATCATCAACGCCGAGGGCATCGGCCACTCGACGTCCATGGCAAGAAGAATCGAGGCCGCAACGGGCATCGAGACGAGAGCCACGATCCTGGGCTACATGCAGCGCGGCGGCTCGCCGACCTGCCGGGACCGCTACCTTGCCTCGATCATGGGCGCCTATGCCGCGGACATCGCAGCCGAGGGCAAGCAGAACCGCGTCGTTGCCTTCAAGCACGGCGAGGTCGTGGACTTTGATATCGAGGAAGCCCTGGCGATGCAGAAGACCCTGCCCGAGTACGATTACAAGATCGCACGGGCGCTGTCGAGATAATCAAACAAAAAGCCGTACTTGCACAGGGTACATAGTTCTGCTGGATTTTATCAAAATGAGGTGAAGACTTGCCTAAAGCCCATCTGTACAGCTATATGCGCCCAATGCATTTATAATAATAACTAAATGTAAGATGCAACTTAAAAAGGTAATTTTATTAAATTGGGATTGCCTAATTCCATATTGGTCCGGTATCGGAGGCTCTATGCAAAGAAATTGCCTGAAATATAGGCTTTGAACGGTTATTATCATGTACCCTGTGCAAGTACGGCGTTTCAAACAAAAAGAAAGCGGAAGCCGGACGGCAGCGTCCGGCTTTCTTTGTAGACGGGAAAACGAATGGAACAGATTACATCCAGAGAAAACCAGAGGATCCGCCACCTGATCCTTTTGAACGAGAAGGCAAGAAAGCGCCGGCAGGAGGGACTCTTTGTCATCGAGGGAAAGCGCATTGTCCTCGATGCCCCGAAGGACGCCCTTGTCGAGCTCTATCTTTCCGAGTCGAAGGCGGAGGAGTATGAGAGCGCGCTTCCACCCGGGATTCCGGCCTTTGTCCTGCCGGATGCCCTCTTTGCACAGGTCTGTGACACCACAACGCCGCAGGGGATTCTTGCCGTGGTGCGGCAGCCACAGCACAGTCTCGAGGAGATGATAAAAAAGGAACACCCGCTCCTTCTTGCCCTCGAGGACGTCCAGGACCCGGGGAATCTGGGGACCATGGTGCGCACCGCGGAGGCTGCGGGAGCGGACGGGATGATCCTGAGCCGCGGGTGCGTGGACCTGTACAACCCGAAGACCGTCCGCTCCACGATGAGCGCGATCTTCCGGGTGCCCATCGTGACGGCGGAGGACTTTGCAGGGAGCCTGCAGGAGCTCAGGGAAAAGGGCATCCATCTGTATGCGGCGCACCTTGAGGGGAGCATCATCTACGACAGCGCGGACTATACGAAGGGCACATGCTTTCTTGTCGGCAATGAGGGGAATGGCCTGAGCCCTGAGATCACGGCGCTTGCAAACAAACGCATCTTCATCCCGATGGATGGGAAGATCGAGTCCCTGAACGCCGCGATGAGCGCCGGGATTCTCCTGTATGAGGCGGCAAGACAGCGGCGGCATGTTGCAGGAAGCTGATCTCTCCCGTAAAATGTCTTTATACAGCGGAGGAGAATCTGACAATCTCTGAGAACGGGACAATGGAGGCGTGAAATGATTTACGGTTTTATCGGTCTTGGAAACATGGCGAGCGCGATCCTTAGCGGCATCATCCGCAACGGCATCGCATCGGCAGATGATATCGTGGGATCGGCAAAGACGAAGGAGACCAGGGAGCGGGTCGCAAAGCAGTTCGGGATCCGGACGCTCTCGTCCAACAAGGAGGTCGCAGGAACGTCCGACGTCCTCTTCCTTGCGGTAAAGCCCGGCGTCCTTCCCCTTGTCATCGAGGAGATCCGGGACGATGTGAGCAGGGACACGCTGATCATCAGCGTTGCCGCCGGAAAGACCACGAAGTGGCTGACCGATCAGTTCGACACACCGGTGAAGATCGTGCGCTGCATGCCGAACACCCCGGCACTTGTGGGGGCAGGCTGCTCTGCCCTTTGCCGGAATGAGAACGTCACCGACGGGGAGCTCGATCTTGCCCTTACCATCTGCAGGTCGTTTGGCACGGCGGAGGTGGTCAGTGAGAGCCTCATGGATACCGTGGGCGCGGTCTCCGGCGCATCGCCGGCCTATGTCTTCATGTTCATCGAGGCCCTTGCCGATGCAGGGGTCAAGGGCGGCATGCCAAGAGCACAGGCGTACCGCTTTGCGGCGCAGACCGTCATGGGCTCGGGAAAGCTCATGCTGGAGACCGGCCGTCACCCCGGAGAGCTCAAGGACATGGTCACATCCCCCGGCGGCACGACCATCGAGGGCGTTCAGGTCCTTGAGGATGAGGGCTTCCGCGGCGCCGTCATGGACGCCATCGAGGCAGCGATCGACAAGTCCAGAAACCTGTAGGAGAGACAGGCGGGACTTTAGATAAAGCAGCAGATAACGGGCAATGGAAAACAGGGAGGAAATTTCATGGAACTGGCGGTACTCATTATTATCATCGCGATCGTGGTCATCTGGCTGCTTGCCAGCTGTCTCAAGATCGTCCCGCAGGGCTACGCCTTCGTGGTGGAGCACCTCGGAAAGTACAAGTGCATCTGGCAGGCGGGACTTCACCTGAAGCAGCCGTTTGTCGAGCGGATTGTCAAGAAGATCAGCCTGAAGGAGCAGGTGCTCGACTTCCCGCCGCAGCCGGTCATCACGAAGGATAACGTCACCATGTCGATCGACTCGGTGGTCTTCATGAAGGTGTTTGACCCGAAGCTCTACACCTACGGCGTCGAGAACCCGATCGCAGGTCTGCAGAACCTCTCCGCGACGACCCTTCGAAACATCATCGGTGACATGGAACTCGACCAGACCCTGACAAGCCGTGAAATCATCAACGGAAGGATGCAGTCCATCCTCGATGAGGCGACCGACCAGTGGGGCATCAAGGTCACGAGAGTCGAGATCAAGAACATCCAGCCTCCGAAGGAGATTGAAGAGGTCATGACCAAGCAGATGAGAGCCGAGCGTGAGCGCCGCCAGACGGTGCTGGAAGCACAGGCGCATCAGGAGGCCGTGGTCTCGAGGGCAGAGGGTGACAAGAAGGCAAAGATCCTTGCCGCCGAGGCAGAGCGCGATGCGCAGATCGCCCTCGCAGAAGGCAAGGCAAAGTCGATCAAGCTGGTCTACGAGGCAGAGTCGGAAGGCATCCGGAACCTGGCAAATGCCGGGATCAATCAGGAGGTCCTGCAGCTTAAGAGCATTGAAGCATTAAAGGACGTCTCCGACGGACGCGCGACGAAGATCTTTGTCCCGAACAACCTGACGGACCTTGTGGCCAATATCGGAGCCGTCGGCGAGGCCCTCGGCATCGGCGATGCAACACCGATCGACAAGACCCCGAAGCCCGTGGCACCGATCAAGCCGGATCCCTGCATCAGTCCGGAGACGAGCCAGGGCGGGAAGGATGCGGCATTGACCAGCAGCATTCTCGACGCGCAGATGACCACGCGTGGCGACGACAATCAATAAATTTCACAAAGTATGTCCGGAAGACCGCACTGTGCGGTCTTCTTTGTTTTTCGCAGATCTCCCGGCGAAGAGTGTTTCATGGTAGAATAAGGGCTGATATGCAGCCGTGTTCAATCGGATAGAAGGAGAAAATCGATGGCAGACATAAACCTCAAAGGCAGAGATTTCTTAAAGCTTCTGGATTATACCCCGGAGGAGATCGACTATCTGGTCAATCTCGCAGCGGATTTCAAAAAGAAAAAGCAGGACGGCGTCCTGGTGGATCACCTGCGCGGAAAGAACATCGCGCTGATCTTCGAGAAGACGAGCACGAGAACCCGCTGCTCCTTTGAGGTGGCAGCACATGATCTCGGCATGGGAACCACGTACCTGGATCCGACGGGATCCCAGATCGGAAAGAAGGAGTCCATCGCCGACACGGCAAGAGTCCTTTCGAGCATGTTCGACGGCATCGAGTACAGGGGCTTTGGGCAGGACATCGTCGAGACCCTCGCAAAGTACTCGAAGGTTCCGGTCTGGAACGGCCTGACGAATGAGTTCCACCCGACGCAGATGCTGGCGGATCTTCTGACGATCCGCGAGTGCTTTGGCACCGAGAAGGGAAAGACCCTCGCGTACTTCGGCGATGCAAGATACAACACCGGCGATTCCCTGATGGTTCTTGGCGCGAAGATGGGCATGAACGTGACGCTCTGCTCGAATCCGGAATACTTCCCGGACCCGAAGCTCGTGGAAGAGTGCAGGGAGATCGCCAGGAAGAGCGGCGCCGTGATCCGTCTGGAAACCGATCCCCACAAGGCCGCAAAGGGCGCGGATGCGTTCTACACCGATGTCTGGGTCTCCATGGGCGAGCCGGACGAGGTCTGGAAGAAGAGAATCGACGACCTTTCTCCGTACCGCGTGACGCTCCCGCTTCTCGAGGAGGGCAACGAGGGCTGCATCTTCATGCACTGCCTGCCCGCCTTCCACGACCGCAACACCGGCATCGGCGAGAAGATCTATGAGAAGTACGGCCTGACCGAGATGGAAGTGACTGATGAGGCCTTTGAGAGCTCTCACTCCGTTGTCTTCCAGGAGGCCGAGAACCGCATGCACACCATCAAGGCCGTAATTGCCGCGACCCTGGGGTACGAGGAGTAAACCGTGGCAGAGGTATCGCCAAAAGAACAGGTGCTGCAGATCCTGCTTGAGAAGAAGGAGACCTTCGTCTCGGGACAGGAACTGTGTGAGAGGCTTGGCGTCTCGAGGACGTCTGTCTGGAAATACATCAATGCGCTGCGCACCGAGGATCACTATGAGATCGAGGCGGTGACGAACAAGGGCTACCGCCTGCTTCCCGGAAAGGATCAGGATATCCTGAACAGACAGGAGATCGAAAATGCCCTGCACACCCGCTGGGCGGGACGGCCGCTCATCTACAGCGAGAAGACCGGATCGACCAATGATGACATCATGGAGCTCTCGGATCAGGGCTACGGGCAGGGGACGCTTTGCGTCACGGACTGTCAGACGAAGGGAAAGGGGCGGCGCGGCCGCACCTGGATCTCGCCGACCGGCTGCAACGTGTACATGTCCATCCTGTTAAAGCCGAAGATGCTCCCGGAGCATGCGCCGACGGTGACGCTCGTCATGGCGCTTGCGATGGAGCAGGCCTTTGCGGAGCTCGACGCTCCGGAAAATGTCCGCTTCGGAATCAAGTGGCCGAACGATGTTGTCGTGACGCTCGACAACGAGCACTACAAGAAGTGCGTCGGCATCCTCACCGAAATGCGGCTCGAGGACCGGGAGATCAAGGATGTCACCATCGGCATCGGGATCAACATCAACCAGGAGTCTTTCCCGGAGGAGATCTCGGAGAGCGCAACGTCCTTAAAGCTCACCTTAGGACGCACGGTAAACCGGGCGGATCTGGTCGCGAGGGTCTGGAAGTATTTCGAGGATGACTACGAGGCCTTTGAGAAGACCGAGGATCTTTCCCTTCTTCAGGAGAAGTACGAGAAGGCCCTGGTCAACACCGGGCGGAAGGTTCGCGTGCTCGACCCGAAGGGGGAGTACACGGGCGTTGCAAGGGGCATCACGGCGCGGGGCGAGCTGATCGTCCTGCCGGATGGAAGTGAACAGGAAGTTCACGTGGCAAACGGAGAGATCTCCGTTCGCGGCGTGATGGGATATGTGTAAGAGAGGCAGTCTTTGCAGGATCAGGATCACAACAATCAGTATGCGAACACGGGTGCCATGGACATGCCGGAGGGGTTCGATGAGAGCCGCTACCGCGTGATTCTGTGCGCCGCCAGTGCCTACGACAAGAAGTACTATTTCAACCAGGCCTTCAAAGACCTGCCGCAGTCGATTCAGGACGATCTCCACATCATCTGCGTGCTGTTCTGCGAGGAAGTCGGCGGCGTGTTCACCATCGGCTTTACGCCGGACGGCGAGCTGATGCTCGACACGGTGGCGGACGAGGGGGACCTGCTCTACGATGAAATCGGGGCAGCACTCCTCATTCCGAAGGTCAGAAAGTCAAGGGCGGATGATTTCCGTTCCATCGAGCAGTTCTATCAGGTGAAGTTCCTGCACAGGGATCCGGATGAGGTTCTCTCCGATGACGACGATGACGACGAGGATGACACTTATGATTCCGGCAGCGGACTGCACGGGTCGATCGGCGGGTCCGATACGACCTTCCGCGTCTCCGGGACGCCGGAAGATTTCGGAGATTCCAAATGAGCTGGAAGATCGGATCGGTAACCATTGAACACCCGACAGTCTTAGGGCCCATGGCGGGCGTCACGGACCTGCCGTTCCGGCTTTTGTGCCACGAGCAGGGCGCAGGGCTTGTCGTGATGGAGATGATCAGCGCCAAGGCGATCACCTACCACAACTCCAAGACGAGGGAGCTGATGGCAACGGACCCCAAGGAGGCTCCGGTGTCCCTCCAGCTCTTCGGACATGAGCCGGACGTCATGGCGGAGGCGGTAAAGCATATCGAAGAGGAGCCCTTTGACATCCTTGATGTCAACTGCGGGTGTCCTGTGCCGAAGATCGTAAACAACGGCGAGGGATCGGCCCTCATGAAGGATCCGGCCCTTATCGAGAAGATCGTCGCGGCCCTGGTTGCGGCAACAGACCGCCCGGTGACGGTCAAGATCCGCCGGGGCTATGACTTTGACCATCTCAATGCGGTGGACTGCGCAAAGGCCGCCGAGCAGGGCGGCGCATCGGCAATCGCCGTGCACGGCAGGACCCGCTCCCAGCAATATGCCGGTGAGGCAGACTGGTCCTGCATCGCGGATGTGGTGCAGGCGGTGCACATCCCGGTGATCGGAAACGGGGACGTCGCCGACGGGCCGTCGGCAAAGCGGATGCTTGATACCACCGGCTGCACGGCAGTCATGGTGGCACGTGCTGCCGAGGGCAATCCCTGGATCTTTCACGAGATCAACGAGTATCTCGAGAACGGAAAACAGGTGGAGGGTCCCACAAAGAGGGAGATCGTGCAGACGATTCTTCGCCATGCGAGGATGCTCATCGACCTCAAGGGCGAGAGGACCGGCATGCAGGAGATGCGCCGGCACGCGGCCTGGTACCTGCAGGGCTTTCCCGGCGCGGGGAAGCTCAGGAGCAGGATTAATCAGGTGACAACGCTTGATGAGATGGAAAAGGTCCTGCATGATGCCTTCCCGTACGCGTAGATAGAAAGACAGGTATGTTTCCAGAGAAAACGGAAAACGATACAAAGACCGAAAAGGGGAGCGAGGAGGTCGATACCGGCTTTATCAATGAGAAGATAAAGTCCCGGCCGATCAACCGCAGGAAGCTTGCCCGGAGGATGATCCTGACCGCAGCTCTCGCGGTGCTGTTCGGCGTCATCGCCTGCGTGGTCTTTCTCTGCCTCGAGCCGGTGATCAGCGCCTGGCTGAACCGCTCCGGACAGAGCAGCACGCAGGAAACGACCGCGTTCCCGGTGGAGACCACGGAGACGAACCCCGAGGACCTCATCAGGAGCGAGGAGCAGAAGACCGAGGAGGCCGTGCAGAGCGCGCTCTCCGACATGGACACCGATGAGCTGAAAAAGCAGATCGAGGCTGATATCAAGTCGGATCTTGAGAGTCAGTGGAAGGAGCAGCAGGCAGGTACACAGCAGTCGGATGCGCAGAAGCAGACGGCACAGTCCGTGATGACGTCCATGGTGACCGTGACGGCCAATACCTCCGGCAACGACTGGGTCGGGGACTCCTATGTCTCCTCCACGAATACGTCCGGGGTGCTGATCGGAGAGACGGATACCGAGTACCGGATCCTTGCGACCGGCATCAGCGCGGAAAGCGCCCAGTCCCTGCAGGTGACCTTCTCCGGCGATGTGACGGCGGATGCAACGCTCAAGGAGCGGGATACGCTGACCGGGATCTCGATTTTAAGTGTCCAGAAGACCGCTGACCTCACAAAGGCCCTCGCCGATGTTACCCCTGTGACCTTCGGGTCGTCGGCAAAGAGCCTCATTTTCGGAGAGCCGGTCATTGCGCTCGGATCCCCTGCCGGATCCGTGGGATCGGTGGACTACGGCTGCGTCACCAACGCGGGACTTTCGATTGACGTTGCGGACAGCTGCCTGTACCAGGTGACCACCGGGATCAGCGGTTCGACCAAGGCGGCCGGGATCCTCGTCAACACGGACGGAGAGGTCATCGGCATCATCGACATGGACTACAACAGCGAGGATGCCCAGGGCCTTGTCAGTGCCATCGGCATCTCGGAGCTCAAGACGATCATTGACCACATGTGTGAATCGGAGGTGCTCTGCACGATCGGTGCCCACGGAACGACGGTGCCGAACGGGATTCATGAGGACGAGGGCGTGCCGCTTGGCGCATATGTGACAAGAGTCGACGTCAAGAGCCCGGCGATGCATGCGGGTCTCCAGAGCGGAGACATCATTGTGAAGTTTGCGGGAGAGAGCGTGGAGAGCTGGGAGAGCTTTACGACAGCGCTTGCAGGTCTTGACAGCCTCGATCCCGTGGATATTGAAGTCATGCGGCAGGGTGCGGACGGATACAGCACCGTGGATCTTAAGGTGACGCCGGAAGACCGGCTCGAAGAGGCGGTGCAGACAGATGCTCCGGCGCAGGATGATGTGAGCGGGGAAGCGGACACCGCTCAATAGGAAGAAGGAATGCATGAAGTACATCAAGGATATCCGGGAAGGTGACAGCCTGAATGGGGTTTACCTCGTCCGGAAGAAGACGAACCTGACGGCAAAGAACGGCAGACCCTACATCTCCCTGACGCTGCAGGACAAGACCGGGAGCGTCGACGCCAAGATCTGGGAACCCGGAAGCGCCGGCATCGAGGAGTTCGGGGAGCTGGACTACATCGACATCGTGGCCGAGGTCCAGATCTACCAGAAGAAGTTTCAGGTGAACATCAAGAGAGCCAGGAAGTGCAAGGAGGGGGAGTACAATCCCGCCGACTACGTTCCGGTCACCACCCGCAATGTCGATACGATGTTCCACGACATGATGGTCCTTGCGAACAAGGTGAAGAACCCGTACCTGCGGAAGCTGATCGTTGCCTTCTTTGCCAATGACCCGGAGTTCGTGAAGAAGTTTAAGAAGAGCTCTGCGGCAAAGACCGTGCACCACGGCTACATGGGAGGTCTTCTGGAGCATACCTTAAGCGTCATGAAGATCTGTGACATGTTCGCGGACAACTACGATTTTCTGAACCGGGATCTTCTTCTGACCGCCGCCATGTTCCACGACATCGGCAAGACCAGGGAGCTCTCGGATTTCCCGCAGAATGATTACACGGACGAGGGACAGCTCATCGGGCACATCGTGATCGGTGTCGAGATGATCGACGACAAGATCAAGGACATCCCGGATTTCCCGAAGGCGCTCTCGAATGAGCTGCGCCACTGCATTCTCGCCCATCACGGCGAGTTTGAGTTCGGATCGCCGAAGAAGCCGGCAATTGCCGAGGCGGCGGCACTGAACTTTGCGGACAATGCCGACGCAAAGCTGGAAATCTTCCGGGAGATGTTCCGTGCAAAGACCGACAATGACTGGCTCGGCTGGCAGTCGCTTCTCGATTCCAATATCCGCAGAACCACGGAGCAGTGACATGCAGAACAACCGTAATAAACGAAACAGCAACAGAAAGGACGCTGCCGCAAAAGGCAGCGTTCTTTGCGTCACCATCGAAGATCTCGGACAGGACGGAGAGGGCATCGGACACGCGGACGGGTGCACGTACTTTATCAAGGACGCGCTGATCGGCGATACCGTGCGGGCAAGTGTGATGAAGGCAAAGAAGAACTATGCCTACGCCCACCTTGATGAGATCCTGACGCCCTCGAAGGACCGCGTCGAGCCCCGCTGTCCCATTGCACGGCAGTGCGGGGGCTGCCAGATCCAGGCGCTTGACTATGAGGCACAGAAGAAGTTCAAGTACGGCAAGGTGCGAAACGACCTCATTCGAATCGGAGGATTTCCGGCAGATAAGATCGATGATGTGATGCAGGAGATCGTCGGCATGGACGATCCCTGGCATTACCGGAACAAGCAGCAGCTCCCCGTGGGAGTAAAGGACGGAAAGCCGGTCGCAGGATTCTATGCGGGACGAACACACAGCATCATTCCGGTGGACGAGTGCGCGATCGGAGCTGTAGGGAACGGCGCCATCGTAAAGGCCGTGCTCTCCTACATGGAGGAGTGCCATGTCAGCGCCTATGATGAGGCGACCGGGAAGGGACTTGTCCGCCACGTGCTGATCCGGACCGGGTTCCACTCGGGCGAGGTGATGGTCTGTCTTGTGGTAAACGGAAAGGTACTGCCGAAGGAAGAGGTGCTCGTTGAGAGACTGAAAGCTCTTCCAGGGATCACGAGCATCGTTCTCAACACCAACACCGCCCGCACCAATGTGATCCTCGGGAATCAGGTGCGAACCCTCTGGGGGAAAGAAGAGATCACGGATTCTCTGGAGGTCATGGAGGTGACGAAAGAGGGAAAAAGCTGGCACTTTGCACCTCTTCCGGAGAAGCCGGTGACCTATGCCATCTCGGCGCTCTCATTCTATCAGGTCAATCCGGTGCAGACGCAGCAACTCTACAGCCTGGCACTTGCTGCGGCGGGACTGACCGGGAAGGAGACCGTCTGGGATCTCTACTGCGGAGTCGGAACGATCTCTCTGTTCCTGGCACGCCACGCGGGGAAGGTGTTCGGCGTCGAGGTGATCCCGCAGGCGATCGAGAACGCACGGCGCAATGCGAAGGCAAACGGGATTGAGAATGCGGCCTTTGAGGTCGGAAAGGTGGAGGACGTCCTCCCGGAATATGTGAAGACCCATGACGAGCCGGTGGATGTCGTGGTCGTGGACCCGCCGCGGAAGGGGTGCGACGGGAAGTGTCTTGCAACCATTTTGAAGGTGCAGCCAAAGCGGATTGTCTATGTCTCCTGTGATCCGGCAACGCTGGCAAGGGATCTGAAGATCCTCTGCGCGGATGGACTCTATGAGCTGAAGAGCGTGACGCCCGTGGACATGTTCCCGCATTCGGTCCACATCGAAACAATTGTGTTGCTACAACGCACAGACTCGTAAAAATCGCTGATTTCAAGCACTCTTATGACCATTTCACCTTTGGGAAAACAACGTGGTCAGACAGAGGAAAAGTGCTCTCGCGGTCCATCACGGTCGTCATCGCGATAGACGTCGTCACAGTAGCAATAAAAGAACCAGAGCAGTTATAGACAAATATACATAGTTTTTAGAGGACGTTAGTTTACTGGCATTTCCAGTAGATTGGCGTCCTTTTTCTTTGCAGAAAATCAGGAAAGGAGGGAAAGACGATGGCATTCGATTATTTCTACGGACAGGAAGATGCGGAGCAGTTTCTGTTTTACCGGATTCCGAAGATATTGATCACCGGCGAGGAGTTCCGCGAAGTCTCCGTTGAGGCAAAGCTCCTCTACGGACTGATGCTGGATCGCCTGTCCCTGTCAATGAAAAACGGATGGTTCGATGATCAGAATCGGGCATACATCATTTACACAGTTGAGGACATCATGAGCGATCTGCAGTGCGGCAACCAGAAGGCAGTCAGGCTGCTGTCCGAGCTGGAGAAGAAGGCAGGACTCATTAAGCGCAAGCGTCAGGGGCTTGGAAAGCCGTCGCTGACCTATGTTCTGAAGTTTTCCACAGGCAATACGGGAGACACTCCGGAATCACACTTCAAGAAATGTGAAAATCACACTTCTGGAGAGGAGGAGAAGGTAGAGAAATGTGAAAATCACACTTCAGCGGATGTGAAAATCACATCTCTGGAAGTGTGCGAATCACACACTAATAAGACTAATAATAACCAGACTGAAATGAACTATATGAATCCTATCAATCCTATCTATCCAGATACTACCCCGCGCGAAGAACAGATGCCGCAGGACCGTGAAGAAGACGATGAGATCGATGGGATTTCACACAATCCTTTGAAAACGAGAAAGGAATATCTGGAATACTTTCGGGAAAAACTGGAAATCGACAGTCTGAAGCAGAACCGGCAGTTTGATTCAGAAACCATCGACGAATTGCTCAACATGTGTGTGGACATTATGTGCAGCACAAGCGACGTAATCCGGGTGAACCGGGAGGATAAGCCTGCAGCCATAGTAAAGAGCCAGATCATGAAACTGGGCTATTACCACATGGAATACATCATGAACTGTTTTCACGATCAGACCTCAGATATTCGGAACATCCGGGCCTATATGCTGACGATGCTCTATAACGCGCCGCTGACGATTGACCACTACTATCGGGCGCAGGTGAATCATGACCTGTACGGAACAGGATAAGAAAGCGAGAGGAAGATGAAAGACAAAACTACTGTGATGGCTGTTGTCAACCAGAAGGGCGGCACAGCAAAGACGACAACCGTTGAGAATCTGGGGATCGGGCTTGCCAGAACCGGCAAGAAAGTGCTGCTCGTTGATGTGGATCCCCAGGCATCCCTGACGATCTGTCTGGGATATCCGAAACCCGATGATCTGGAGATGACACTGGCAGACATGCTGTCGGCGCTGATCAACGACCAGAGCGTTGATATTTCCAAGGGGATTCTGCATCAGCAGGAAGGCGTGGATCTGATTCCTTCCAACATTGCGATGGCAGGTCTGGAAGTAGCTCTTGTCAATGCCATGAACCGGGAGCGGGTCCTGAAGCAGTTTCTGGAACCGATCAAGGGCAGATACGACTATGTGCTGCTGGATTGCATGCCGAGTCTGGGAATGCTGACCGTGAATTCCCTTGTTGCGGCAGATACGGCATTGATTGCAAACGGTAAATTGTTTTGACTCACTGCAGGTAGCCATCTTGGGTAAGCCCCCGGAAAGGAAAAAATCACCTATCCAGGAAAGCAAAATTGGCGATTCCTCAGAAGGATCATACCCACAGAGGTTATAGAATGCCTTGATCGGGCGGCTGGGAGCATCGCCGAGGGGCCCAGCCGCCTCGACGATAACTTCTGGAGACACGATCATTTTTCCTTCCAGTGCCGCGTCATTTTGCCTTCCGAAGGGGAGCTAATTCTGGGTTCCGCCTGCACATTGATTCCGGTGCAGGCAAATTACCTGTCAGCCAAAGGTCTGGAACAGCTTCTGCAGACCATCAACAAGGTCAAGCGGCAGATCAATCCGAAACTTCGGATCGAGGGAATTCTTCTGACAATGGTAGATAGCAGAACCAACTATGCAAAAGACATCAGCAGTCTGATCCGGGAAACCTATGGATCCAGAATCAGGGTTTTTGATTCTGCAATTCCGCGTTCCATCCGGGCAGCGGAGATCAGTGCAGAAGGCAAGAGCATCTTTGCCTATGATCCCAAGGGCAAGGTAGCAGAAGCGTATCAGGAGACGATAAAGGAGGTACTGAAAAATGCCGAGAAAAGGCGCAAACATCAGCTTGAGCAGCTACGATGACATCTTCAAGACCGATGAGGGCAGGAATGATACCGGTGAGCATGTCGTCATGATGGATCTGGAGAAGATTCATCCCTTCAAGAACCATCCGTTCAAGGTGGTTGATGATGAAGATATGCGCAAGACCGCGGACAGTATCCAGAAATATGGCGTTCTGGTTCCGGCCATTGTGCGCCCGATGGAGAACGGCGATTATGAAATGATCTCCGGTCACCGCAGAAGATATGCATCCATGCTTGCCGGGAAAGATATAATGCCGGTCATCATCCGGGAGATGGACGATGACACGGCTACCATCCTCATGGTCGATTCCAACCTGCAGCGGGAAAACATCCTGCCGAGCGAGAGGGCAAAGGCTTACCAGATGAAGATGGAAGCCATGAAACATCAAGGAGAAAGGACAGATCTAACTTCCGGCCAAGTTGGCCAGAAGTTCAGTGGAAAAGAATCTCGCGAAATTATAGGAGAGCAGACAGGGGAAAGTGCCCGTCAGGTTCAGCGCTACTTGCGTCTCAACAACCTTATTCCGGAGATCTTGGATCTCGTCGATGACAAGAAGATCGCCTTCAATCCTGCCGTGGAGCTTTCCTATCTGCAGAAGGAGGAGCAGGAAGAATTTGTGCAGGCGATGGAGGAAGCACAGACATCACCTTCACTATCGCAGGCGCAAAGGCTCAAGAAGGCAAGCCAGGAAGGCAAATGCACCCCAGATATCATGCGGGACGTGATGGATGAAGAGAAAAAGGGACCGGTAGATCGTGTTGTCCTGAACGGCAGTGAATTGCGGAAGTACTTTCCGAAATCCTACACACCGAAGCAGATGCAGGATACGATTCTGAAGCTGCTGGATCAGTGGATGAAAAAACGGGATCGCAGTCAGGAACGATAACAGAAGATAGATCAGGATTACAGACGCTTTGCCAGATTGAGCAGGCGTCTTTTTTGATGGGAGCGAATGAAAAACAAAGACATGATGAATCAAAGTGAAATGCCAAAGGAACCATCGAAGCAGGAACGCGAAATCAGCAGCGAGGCGTACAGGAAGCTCATGGATCAGCTCCGCATCGAACTGGTGAAGACAGATCGACATCAGGATCTGCTGAAGACGGCGGCGCATCTGGAGGTCGAAGATCTCTCGATGATTGTGCATGCCATTGCTCCGCAGGGCGACGGTACGACAAAGCGTCTGCTTGTTACGGATGCGGCTTTGGAGGCAATGGGAATCGATAAGGAAAACTTCCTGCAGGATGCCATCAAGGCATCTGAACGGAATCATCCCGCAGGTATGGAACAGCTCAGCTCGTTTCTGTTTGGCATGAATGACGGTATGGCGTCACAGCTCTATGTCGCCTCCATGCCGGACATGGCATATGGTGCAGGCGTCATCCTGTATCCGGACTTCATGGAGAAGGCTGCAGAGCAGATTGACGGTGATTTCTATGTGCTGCCTTCGTCGGTCCACGAGGTACTGCTTTTGAGAGATGACGGTGCTATTTCCCTGAACGATCTGAAAGAGATCGTCCATTCCGTAAACCGCACCGAGGTTGCCTATGAAGATTATCTCTCGGATAACGTCTATCACTTCGATGCTGCAGAGCGGAAGCTGGAGGTCGGAGAGAAATTTGAGGAGCGTAAGCAGCATGAGAAGGAAAGCAGGCATTCCATCCTTGGAGAACTTTCCTCGAACAAGGCGGCCGCAAAGACGCCTGTTGAAAAAGCTACGCGCAAAAAAGATGAGATGGCACTTTGAAGGAGGAATACAGAATGATTCGCAATGAAGAGTGCAGGCGGAACCCAGAATTAGCTCCCCTTCGGAAGGCAAAATGACGCGGCACTGGAAGGAAAAATGATCGTGTCTCCAGAAGTTATCGTCGAGGCGGCTGGGCCCCTCGGCGATGCTCCCAGCCGCCCGATCAAGGCATTCTATAACCTCTGTGGGTATGATCCTTCTGAGGAATCGCCAATTTTGCTTTCCTGGATAGGTGATTTTTTCCTTTCCGGGGGCTTACCCAAGATGGCTACCTGCAGTGAGTCAAAACAATTTACCGTTTGCAATGAAGAGATGATTTGCAGGGAAGATTGCCGTGCAGCAAGACTCTGTGCGGCAGAGCGGTGCATGACACAGATGGAGCAAATGATCGACGACTTTGAAGAGCTGATGATTGCCTACAGTCAGTTTTCCCTTTACGCCGGCAATGAGATCTGCGACCAGATCCGGATGTTGCAGGAGGCTGAGGTCGATGAAGAGGATTTGGAATACGGTGCGATTGTCGTCTGTCCCAAGGGAAGCTTCATGGAATATCCGACAACAGCGCTTGCGGAGAAAGAACTGTTTGCGGATGAGATCATTGCGCAGCTTGGAGGCTCAGAGCTGCTGTTCAGTTATGATTGCCAGGACGTGGTTGAGATCGACGGCAGAAAGTATCTCGATGGCGCAATGGTAATCTTCAAGGCAGATCCGGAGGGAGAACTGCTCCCGCTGGATAATGACGAATTGCTGATCGCCAGAGTCGAGGCCATGAAGCTGGTTCGAAGAATCCGCATAGAAGGGGAGTATACCTTTGTCTTTGCTCTTGAGGAGGACGTATGAAGCCACATCTGGAACGGTATGCGGAAAAGCTGGCAGAGATGCAGAACAGGAAACGGCTGCAGAAGTATGCGGTGCTGCTAGACGAGAGGATGACAGCTATGAGCGGTACGGAGATGGAGAGGAGAAATCAGAATGCAGGAGGAAATCGAAAACAGAGCAGTTAATCTTGCAATTACGACTGCCCGTCTTTCGGGACATACCATTGTTGCCGGAATCAAGGCATATCTGAATCATCGGGAGAAGGTAAAGAATCAGAAACTTGCCAAGGCGGCGGAAGGACCGCACGGCAAGATGACGGTGAAGGAACTGATCGGTAAGGAGCAGGGAGTCAGCTCCATTCCGCTGGATGACAGCCGGATCCGGGACTTCGAGCGGGTCGCAAGGAAGTATGGCGTAGATTTTGCGGTGACGAAGGACAAGGCACAGGTGCCGCCAAAGTACACGATCTTCTTTAAGGCAAAGGATGCGGATGCATTGACAGCCATTGTGGAGGATTACACGCAGAAGCAGCTGCGCCAGAAGGAGCGTCCATCTCTTTTGAAGCAGTTGTCCAAACTGAAGGCGATCGTCGCAGCGATCCCGAACAAGGTACGGAACAAGGAGCAGGAGCATTCCCTGTGAGAAAGGAGGTAAGAGAGAATGAGCGCAAGTGATCGCAAGAAGGCGCTGATCCTGATTCTTCCGTATATCCTCTTTGGACTTGTCTGTACGAACTTCGGAGAAGCCTGGCGGCTTGCGGATGGCGGCGATGCATCGGCAAGAGCAATGGCTCTGATGACGACGCTGGGAACGGCATTCGAAAATCCGCTCCCCAGTCTTCATCCGCTGGACCTTGTGATCGGCATCTGCTGTGCCTGCCTGTTCCGGCTTGCCGTCTATATGAGAGGCAAGAACGCGAAGAAGTATCGTCACAATACGGAATACGGATCGGCGAGGTGGGGAACCCACAAGGATATCGAACCGTTTGAAGATCCCATTTTTCAGAACAACGTCATTCTGACGAAGACGGAATATCTGATGATGAGCAACCGTCCGAAGAATCCCGGCAATGCCAGGAATAAGAACGTCCTGATCGTCGGTGGGTCTGGTTCCGGTAAGACAAGATTCTGGCTCAAACCGAACCTGCTCCAAATGCATAGTTCCTATGTCGTGACTGATCCGAAGGGCAGTGTGTTAGTGGAATGTGGTAATGCCCTCCTGCACGGTGCACCGAAGCTGGATGAAAAGGGAAATCCTGTAAAGGATAAGAACGGGAAGGCAATCCGGGAGCCGTATGTCATCAAGGTCTTCAATACAATCAACTTCAAGAAGTCCATGAAGTATAACCCATTCGCCTATATTCACTCCGAGAAGGACATCCTGAAGCTCGTGACAGCATTGATCGCGAACACGAAGGGAGAAGGGAAAGCAGGTGAAGAATTCTGGACGAAGGCTGAGACACTGCTCTATTCGGCTTTGATCGGATATATTCACTATGAAGCGCCGGAGGAAGAGCAGAACTTCGCAACGCTCCTGGAGATGCTGAATTCGATGGATGTCCGGGAGGATGATGAAGAGTACCAGAATCCGGTGGACATCCTGTTTGAAAAACTGAAGGACAGGAACCCAAATCACTTTGCTGTGCGTCAGTTCGTGAAGTTCAAGATGGCTGCCGGCAAGACTTTAAAGTCGATCCTTGTCAGTTGCGGTGCAAGGCTTGCTCCGTTTGATATTCAGGAGGTCCGGGATATCACCATGTACGACGAACTGGAGCTGGATACGCTGGGAGATCGGAAGACAGCACTGTTCCTGATCATGTCAGATACGGATGCTACCTTCAATTTCCTGATTGCCATGATCTACACGCAGATGTTCAATCTGCTTTGTGAGAAGGCAGATGATGTCTATGGCGGACGGCTGCCGGTGCATGTACGATGCCTCATTGACGAGGCAGCCAATATCGGTCAGATCCCGAATCTCGAAAAGCTGGTGGCGACCATCCGAAGCCGTGAGATTTCCGCCTGTCTGGTGCTGCAGGCGCAATCGCAGCTGAAGGCAATCTACAAAGACAACGCGGATACCATCATCGGAAACATGGATTCCCGGATCTTTCTCGGCGGTACAGAGCCGACAACTCTGAAGGAGCTGAATCAGGCGCTTGGCAAAGAGACGATTGATACCTACAACACCGGCGAGAGCAGGGGACGGGAGGAGTCCCACAGCCTAAACTATCAGAAGCTTGGACATGATCTTCTTTCCGTCGATGAGCTTGCCGTGCTGGACGGAACAAAGTGCATCCTGCAGCTGCGAGGTGTCCGGCCATTTCTGTCTGCCAAGTATGATCTGACGAAGCATCCGAACTATTACCTGACAGCCGACTGCGATAAGAAGAACACCTTCGATATTGAGAAGTATCTGAATCATCAGGTGAAGCTGAAGCCAGAAGATGAGTATGTCGTCGTTGATGGAGATGCAGAGACAAATTGACATTCAGGGTTTTGAAGAGAAGAAATCTATGATAGGTTAGGACTGTAATAAAAGAAAAAATTCATCTCTATGAGCGCAGAAATGAAGCATTTTTACAGGCGGGGTGTTGAAATGGAAAAGTTTGATTTACTGACATATATAAAAACGGATGATGTCCTGAACGATACCAGGCAGATCATTGATGCGGCACAGAAGACTGCCTTCAGGGCAGTGAACGTGCTTTTGGTAGAACGAAACTGGCTGCTGGGGAAAAGAATCTCTGAGGAATTTATGCAAGGTTCACGAGTAGACCGGTATGGTGAGAATGTTATAAACGATCTTGCCAAAAAGCTGACCGAATTATATGGAAGAGGCTATGACAGGAGCTCTTTATATCGTTTCGTGCAGTTTTATAAGACGTTTCCAGAGATTGTCGCATCACTGACGCGACAATCTGGAACACTCTCTTGGACACATTACAGCAAACTGCTGCAGGTGCAGGATCCGGATGCCAGGAAATGGTATGAAAAAGAAGCCTACGAGCAGGGATGGTCGGTCAGAACACTGCAACGCAATATTTCTTCCCAGTATTATTACCGCATGTTGAAAACGCAGGTGCCGGAACAGGTTGAGCAGGAGATGAAAGCACTGACCAGCCCGTATCAGAATAAGCTTGAGTTCATCAAGAATCCAATGATTGCTGAATTCCTTGGAATGCAGGAGGATACTTCCTATCTGGAATCAGATCTGGAACAGTGCATCATCGACAACCTGCAGAAATTTCTTATGGAGCTTGGAAAGGGATATGCGTTTGTGGCAAGACAGCAGCGTATCCATACAGAGAAGGAAGATTATTATATCGATCTTGTTTTCTACAACTACATCTTGAAGTGCTTTGTTCTGATTGACTTGAAAACGCAGAAGATCACTCATCAGGATGTCGGCCAGATGGATATGTATATCCGCATGTATGACGAATTGAAGAAACAGCCGGATGACAATCCTACCCTTGGCATTGTGCTCTGCTCGGATACGGATGAGGATATTGCAAAATATTCTGTGCTGCATGGAAATGAACAGCTTTTTGCCAGCAAATATAAGCTTTATCTTCCGACAGATGAGGAACTCAGAGCAGAGATACAGACGCAGAAGGAAATCTTTGAATTGCAGCATTCGAATGAATCAGAATAAAAGAGGATGACAAATCGGAATTTGTAGAGGAGAAAATATATGGTTAAGAATGTAGCGATAGTAAGCCTTTCAAGCGGAATAATTGGGGAATCTTTTGTTGAATTTGAGAAGAATATTGGGATTAAGAGACTTGAAGACTTTGGGCTTAACGTGAGATTTATGCCGCACGCACTGTTAGGACTTGAATATATAAAAGATCATCCGGAGAAAAGAGCTTTAGATCTTTTGGATGCACTAAGAGATCCGGACATAGACATGATACTGTGTGCTATTGGCGGAGATGACACATATCGATTGCTTCCATATCTGTTTGAAAATGATGAACTTAAAGAGGCTGCTACGGATAAAATATTTCTCGGTTTTTCTGATTCGACAATAAATCACTTTATGCTTCATAAAGTAGGAATGAATACTTTCTATGGACAGGCCTTTTTGCCGGATGTTTGTGAACTGGCTACGGATATGCTTCCATATACCCAAAATTACTTTCAGGAGCTTATTACAACAGGTACTATTCGTGAGATAACACCAAGTGACGTGTGGTATGAGGAAAGAACGGAGTTCTCGCCTGAAAAAGTCGGGACTTCGACACCGTCACATCCCAATAAGGACTTTGAACTTCTTCAGGGACCGGCAACTTTCTCGGGAAAGATTCTCGGAGGTTGTATTGATTCGATGTATGATTTTTTTGATGGTGAACGCTATGAGGATATGCCGGTTTTATGCAGGAAATATCATCTTTTCCCTGATGCAAAGGACTGGGCAGGTCGTATAATATTGCTGGAAACCAGTGAAGAAAGACCATCACCCGAGAAGTACAAAAAGGCTCTGGAGTACTTAAAGAATACAGGGGTATTTGAAGCTGTTTCAGGAGTGCTTGTGGGAAAGCCTCAAAATGAGATCTATGCTGATGAGTATAAAAAACTATTGGTGGAAGTGATAAGCAATCCGAAGCTTCCTATTCTTTTTAATGTCAACATTGGACATGCTACACCTAGATGTATCATTCCTTTTGGTGTTGAGGCTGTTGTTGATGCGAATAATCAGATCATTAGATTTAAATGAGAAAGAGATAAATTCCAGTTTGCCGCACACAAATGAATAATCATTGTTTCCGGAGATCACTGCTGAAGCGTTCTCCGGTTTCTTTATGCCCGGAACCATTGGGAAAATACCGCATCGACGGGTGCGGGATACATAGCAGTCGGACGTCAACTGTGAGGACATCCGGCTGCTTGTTTGTTTTCTATGATCTGGCCGAACAGGAACGGTGCAGCCGCATGGTCGAAGAAGAGTCCTCTGCATCGCCGGAGACAGGAAAGCAAAGATTTTTACCACACGTAGCCAGTATGGCGCACAAATTCAAGGAGGAAATTGTAATGGAATTTTTTAACAGCGCAGTAGGTGTTCTTCAGACTCTCGTGATTGCTCTTGGTGCAGGTCTTGGTATCTGGGGCGCAATCAATCTCTTGGAAGGATATGGCAACGACAACCCCGGTGCGAATGCTCATGTACGGTAAAGAAGCAAGCAACCGAAAACAATAGATAGACCGCCAGCACTACACTATTCCGAACCAAAGACCAAAAGATAAGCATTTTGAGAAAATCTAAACTTTTGGATTTTCCTA
>Ga0256406_1001835_pt1 | contig 32577 bp, 25 predicted proteins | sample RumenRJG_03DNA_FD_185986 | JGI IMG/M metagenome (GOLD analysis project Ga0256406, IMG submission 185986) | Bovine rumen microbial communities from Lethbridge, Alberta, Canada - RJG_03 | ecosystem: Host-associated > Mammals > Digestive system > Stomach > Rumen | place: Canada: Alberta | collected... | reverse complement strand
GGCGAGGAGAACGCGAAGCGGACTCACCACCCAGACTCCTCCACAAAACAACAATAGGCTTTAGCCTAAGCGCTGAGGATGAGATTTTCCTTTTAATCATCATCCACGGAAAAATTCAACTGGTCCTGAAAACCGAGTATTCTTGTTGGGCGGCAATTGCCAACCTTATGGTTGCCAATTGCCGCCCTTATGGTTGCCAATTGCCGCCCTTACGGCTGCCAATTGCCGCCCTTGTCGGCTGCCAATTGCCGCCCTTGTCGGCTGCCAATTGCCGCCCTTGTCGGCTGCCACGTGCCGCCCATCATGATTATAGCGATATTACAGGATAATCGTTTGTAGGAATGACGAGAAAGAAAAAGAAGAGGAAGAACCACCCCCAACCCCTCAGAAGACCCACCCCTAACCCCTCCCTACGAAGGGAGGGGAACGCAAACCGCCAGCAACCACCCTGCATAAAAGTGTAATTCTCAACTCCTTGGCAAGATTTATTTTTTCAAGAATTAGAGAATTTGAGAATTTTCTTCTCTGATCTAGAAAATCCTTGATGAATTTTTTAGCCTACATTATTCATGGAGATTATTTTTCACACGAATATCCATAAATTATCCATAAATTTCTCATGAATATATTCATTTACGAATAATTTATGGGTAATTTGTGATAATTCATGTTCAAAAAAGTAGCGTTTAATGTTCATGAATAATGCAGGCTAAGGTGTGGCCTTCCAGGCAGGTACTCTCCCCTTTTATAATAATTCTCTAATTCTCAACTTGAAAAGTTGTTCTGAGCAAAGAAAGGAATTCTCTCATTCTCAAATTCATGACAAGTTTTTTTAGAATTAGCGAATCTTCTTGCGCCGATCTTTCTTGGCCGTCAGGAATGACGTCCCTCCTACAACCAAGTCCTATTTGAGCACTACGTGCTGGTGTGCCGCCTTCGGGGCACTGAGTCCAGAGATTTGGAGAGCCTCTATCCCCAGTCTGCGCTCCTATCGTCGCTTGACTGGGGTTACCGAGAGTCAGCCCATTCTGGGCTGGAAAACAGTGATTAGTGCCCCAAAAGACGCAGCAACTAAATCACCCCGAAAGTTGGATAATGTAAGTTTACGATAAGATTACTTCTTCTTGATACGTTGCAGAACAGCCTTGCCGAGGTCGGTGAGGTGGAGAGCCTGGTTGGGGCTACGCTTGGAGAGACTCTCATCCCAACCTATCAAGCCTAAATCAACAAGTGAATTGACATATTTCTTTCTGCTAGAATTATTATATGAGATCTTTGCCGCAGCGAAAAGCATTCTTGTAGATAAATCATTAATAAGAAGAGCATCTAAAAGCCTAACAATAGACGCAGCTGATGACGCAGCAGTCGACGCAGTTAAATCAATGTTATATAAGGAGTTAATTGCATTTATAGCCTTAGCTGCGTCATCTTCACCGACATAGTTCTGACGCAGCTTAGTGACCCAGTCTTTGCCGATGACGTTGCCATTCTTGTCCACCATGAGTTCGTCAGTCACGAAGTCCCGATGACAAGGTATGGAGATGATAAAGTATGTCCTATCCGGATCCGTCTCGATATAAGCGTCGGGCGATCCATTCTTTTTCAGCTCGCGGTGTATTGTTGGAAGTCCGGTACCGCGGCCTTCTGTCAAGCCGGGCTCATGAAGGAAGTCTCCTAAGCGTCTGTTTCTGTAGCGTCGGGCATGCAAGCGTCTTCCAGAGCGCAAGGCCTCAAGGCTCAGACTACGGTCGGCACCACCATAGCTGATGATCTCAATCTGGTCGGGCATAATAGAGATCTCTACGGGCTCACGCTCCTGGTAGGAGCGGTGATACATAGAGTTGGTAACCGCTTCCTCCAACGTCTGATACGGATAGTTGTAGGTTCGTATGGCCTCAGCCTGAGTCGGCACTTTCTGTACACGCTGCTGTATAACCATGGTGCGCAAAAAGTCCAATGCTTTCTGTATAATGATGTTTACTGGGCCCTTTATCGGATCAATCTCTATAAAATTATCAGGATCGTCATCCTTGCCTTTTGGATAAATAACGATATCTATCTGCGTGCCGGGGAAGAATTTTTCAGGATGATAAGCAAACATCATCAACGCGACATTCTTCACTCGCTCATTCTCTACCGGACCGTCAAGCAGCCCCATCTGCTCAAGCACATCATGGGGCTTGGCATCTTCAATATCGTCAAGCAACTTGCTTTGCACTTGGTTGAGAAACTCACGGATAAGGAGCATGGACACATCCCCAATCTTTGCAGTCAGGTTTCCACGGTCGTCAAAAGGCACACGGTTGGCAAGCTCAATCAGTTCCATCTCGTTCTCTCCTTTTGCCTCAATCGTACTTGAATTGTAACGAATGAAGTATTTAGGAGTCTTGTGCTTGGCGGTAACGTTCTCCGGAATCTTATACGGACGACGGTCACCGGCCAGCACCCAAATAACGATAACTTTCTTTCCGTCTATATCCTCGACAGATACACGAGGCATATAGAATGGCTCGAGAAGGTTGTTGAACCCGATCATTTCCTTTTCTATTCTATCAATCATCTCGATGGGTACGCCCCTGACCGGGCGGACGGGCCTACCGTTGTCTTCGTCAACGCCTACTATGATATAGCCGCTGCCATTGTCCTCAAAGTCATTGGCAAAGGCGCAAATGGTACGATAGATGGAATCGGGATTCTCTTCTAAACTTATTCCTATCCACTCGGGGAAATGAGAATTCTCAAATTCTCTAATTCTTGAAAAAAATAACATGTTCTTGTAAATCTTGAAAAAAATAACATGTTCTTGTAAATCTTTTCTTTGTTCGGGAAATCTTGACCAAACTATACATATATCAACAAAAAAAACGCCGCCATAGCCCTTGGCTACGACGGCGTTTTATCTTATTATATTCCTTCTAAAACATTACTCCTGCGGAGTCAGCGAAGGAGAATTCTTCTCGGCAAAGTCGAGGACGTTTTTCTTGTTGGCCTCCATGCGCTCGTAGTCTTCTTTCGAACCTACGATGAGCTTCTGCCACTGACGCAGACCTGTACCGGCAGGAATCAGGTGACCGCAGATCACGTTCTCCTTCATTCCCTCCAGATAGTCTACCTTTCCACGGATGGCAGCCTCGTTGAGCACCTTGGTGGTCTCCTGGAACGATGCGGCACTCATGAAGCTCTTCGTACCGAGGGCAGCACGGGTGATACCCTGCAGCACCTGAGTAGATGTGGCGGGCACTGCATCGCGCACCTCCACCTGCTTCAGGTCGCGGCGCTTCAGGCTGGAGTTCTCATCGCGGAGCTTACGCAGCGTGATGATCTGTCCCTTGTGGAGTGTCTCGCTGTCGCCGGCGTCGGTGACAACCTTCTTGCCCCAGATGCGGTCGTTCTCGGCAGCGAAGTCGAGCTTGTCGACGAGTTCCTGAGAGAGGAATGTCGTGTCGCCCGGATCCTCGATGCGCACCTTGCGCATCATCTGACGAACGATGATCTCGAAGTGCTTGTCGTTGATCTTCACACCCTGCAGACGATAGACGTCCTGCACCTCATTGACGATATACTCCTGAACGGCGGTCGGGCCCTTGATGGCCAGGATGTCGCTCGGCGTGATACTACCGTCGGAAAGCGGTGTTCCGGCACGCACGGCATCGTGCTCCTGCACCAGAATCTGCTTCGACAGGCTGACGAGGTACTTGCGCTGGTCGCCGGTCTTGGAAGTGATGATGATCTCACGGTTGCCACGCTTCACCTTACCCATGCTGACCTCACCGTCGATCTCGGATACAACAGCGGGGTTGGACGGGTTGCGGGCCTCGAAGAGCTCGGTGACACGAGGCAGACCACCGGTGATATCACCTGCACCACCTACGGCACGCGGAATCTTCACCAGCGTGGTACCTGTAGTGATGGTCTGGCCATCCTCTACGTTGAGGTGACCGCCCACAGGCAGGTTGTAGGTTCCGAGCACCTCGTCCTTCTCGTTGAGCACGTCAACGGTAGGCACGAGCGTGCGGTCCTTGGAGTCGGTGATGATGCGCTCGGTCATACCCGTGGTCTCATCGGTCTCGGCACGGTAGGTAGCACCCTCCTTGACATCATTGAACTTCAGGCGACCTGCATACTCGCTGACGATGACGGCGTTGAAGGGGTCCCACTTGGCGATGAGATCGCCTTTCTTCACCGTATCACCATTCTTATAGTAGAGCGAAGAACCGTAGGGCACGTTGAGCGTACTGAGTACGATACCCGTGTTGGGATCCTCAAACTGAACTTCGGCCAGACGGCTGACCACCATGCGGCAGTTCTTGTCGTCCTCGTCGACGAAGGGCACCGTGCGGAGCTCGTCGAACTTCAGGCGGGAGTCGCCCTTGGCCACGATGCTGGCGTTGGCAGCTGCGTTACCAGCCACACCACCAGCGTGGAACGTACGGAGCGTAAGCTGCGTACCCGGCTCACCGATAGCCTGTGCGGCGATGACACCGGCAGCCTCACCCAACTGCACCATGCGGGCGGTGGCGAGGTTTCGGCCGTAGCACTTGGCGCAGACGCCGTGCTTGCTCTCGCAGGTGAGCACCGAACGGATCTCGACCATCTCGATGGGGCTGTCCTCGATGGCTTGTGCCTTATCCTCAGTGATCTCCTCACCGGCGGCAACAATGAGCTTGCCCGTGCGGGGATCGACAACGTCGTGTACGGAGACGCGGCCCAGGATGCGCTCATAGAGCGTTGCGATGACCTCGTCGCCATTCTTCAGCGCACGGCACTCAAGACCGCGCAGCGTGCCGCAGTCCTCCTCGGTGATGATCACGTCGTGGGAGACGTCGACCAGACGACGGGTAAGGTATCCGGCATCGGCCGTCTTCATAGCGGTATCGGCAAGTCCCTTACGCGCACCGTGAGAAGAAATGAAGTACTCCAACACGGACATACCCTCCTTGAAGTTGGAGATGATAGGGTTCTCGATGATCTGCGCACCCTCGGCACCAGCCTTCTGAGGCTTTGCCATCAGACCACGCATACCGGCGAGCTGGGCAATCTGGTCGGCAGAACCACGCGCACCGGAGTCGAGCATCATATATACGGCGTTGAAGCCCTGGTCGTCTTCGGTCATGTGCTTCATCACGGCAGCCTTCAAGTCGGCATTGACGTGCGTCCAGGTATCGATGACCTGATTGTAACGCTCCTTGTCGGTGATGAAACCCATATTGTAGTTGTTCGTGATCTCGTCGACTTCCTCCTGACCCTTGGCCACGATGCTGTTCTTCTCCTCAGGCACGATGATATCGTTAAGGTTGAAGGAGAGACCGGCAACATAGGACATGTGGTAACCGAGGTTCTTGATACCGTCGAGGAAGGTGCAGGCGCGGGCCATGTTCACGGCCTTGATTACATCAGCGATCAGTCCACGCAGTGACTTCTTGGAGATGATGCCATTGAAGTAGCCCAGCTCTTCGGGAATCAGCTGGTTGACGATGACACGTCCGACGGTGGTCTCGACGATGTGCTTCGTGTGCTCTCCGTCAACGATGTCGTCGACGAGCACCTTCACCTTGGCGTGGAGGTCGCAGCGTCCCTCGTTGGTGGCGATGATAGCCTCCTCGGGACCGTAGAACGTGAGTCCCTCGCCCTTTGCTCCGGGACGGATCTTCGTGATATAGTAAAGACCGAGCACCATATCCTGCGAAGGCACGGTGATAGGAGCGCCGTTGGCAGGATTAAGAATGTTGTGGCTCTGGAGCATCAGGATCTGTGCCTCCAGGATGGCCTCATTGCTCAGCGGGAGGTGGACAGCCATCTGGTCGCCATCGAAGTCGGCGTTGAAAGCCGTACATGCCAGCGGGTGAAGCTGAATGGCCTTGCCCTCAATCATCTTGGGCTGGAAGGCCTGGATGCCCAGACGGTGAAGCGTAGGAGCACGGTTGAGCAGCACGGGATGACCCTTCATGACATTCTCGAGGATGTCCCAGATGACGGGCTCACGACGGTCGACGATGCGCTTGGCGCTCTTCACCGTCTTCACGATGCCGCGCTCGATGAGCTTGCGGATGATGAACGGCTTGTAAAGCTCGGCAGCCATCAACTTGGGCAGACCACACTCACCCATCTTCAACTCAGGACCAACGACGATAACCGAACGTGCTGAATAGTCGACACGCTTACCGAGGAGGTTCTGACGGAAACGTCCCTGCTTACCCTTCAGAGAATCGGAGAGAGACTTCAACGGGCGGTTGCTCTCGCTCTTGATGGCGGAAGACTTGCGCGAGTTGTCGAACAGTGAGTCGACAGCCTCCTGCAGCATACGCTTCTCGTTGCGGAGAATCACCTCAGGAGCCTTGATCTCGATGAGTCGCTTCAAGCGGTTGTTACGGATGATGACGCGGCGATAGAGGTCGTTGAGGTCGGAAGTGGCGAAGCGGCCGCCATCCAACGGCACGAGAGGACGGAGCTCAGGCGGTGTGACGGGGATAATCTTCATGATCATCCACTCGGGCTTGTTCACCTTGCCATTGCTGTTGCTGGCACGGAAAGCCTCCACCACCTGCAGGCGCTTCAGGGCCTCTGTCTTGCGCTGCTGAGAGGAGTCGTTGTTGGCACGGTCGCGAAGCTCGTAGGAAAGGGCGTCGAGATCGAGTTCCTTCAGGAGGTCGTAGATGGCCTCTGCGCCCATCTTGGCAACGAACTTGTTGGGATCGTCGTCGGGAAGATAGTCGTTGTTCTCGTCCAGGTAGTTGTCCTCCAGATCCATGTACTCATCCTCTGAGAGAAGGTCGAGTTTGTGGGAACCGTTGAGTTCCTCACCCTCCTCGTTCGTCTTGCCGGCCAAAGGTCCGGGGTTGATGACGATGTACTTCTCGTAGTAGATGACGGCGTCGAGCTTCTTGGTGGGAAGACCGAGCAGATAACCTATCTTGTTGGGCAAGGAACGGAAATACCAGATGTGGGCCACGGGAACGACGAGCTCAATATGGCCGCCACGCTCACGGCGCACCTTCTTCTCGGTGACCTCTACACCACAGCGGTCGCAGACGATGCCTTTGTAGCGGATGCGCTTGTACTTGCCGCAGGCGCACTCGTAGTCACGCGTAGGACCGAAGATGCGCTCGCAGAACAGACCATCACGCTCTGGCTTGTAGGTGCGGTAGTTGATGGTTTCGGGCTTGGTTACCTCACCCCACGAGTTCTCCAGGATCTCCTCAGGAGAGGCAAGACCGATGGAGATCTTCGTGAAATTGCTTTTTACTTTATTATCTCTTTTGAAAGCCATAGAATTCTAATCTTAATATGAGTTTACTCGTTTATTCCAACTTGATGCTCAGACCCAGACCGCGGAGCTCATGGAGCAGCACGTTGAGTGATTCTGGAATACCAGGAGTAGGCATGGGATCGCCCTTGACGATGGCCTCGTAGGTCTTGCTACGACCATTGACGTCATCACTCTTGACGGTGAGCACTTCCTGGAGCACGTGGGTGGCACCGAAGCCCTCAAGGGCCCAGACCTCCATCTCTCCGAAGCGCTGGCCACCGAACTGAGCCTTACCGCCGAGCGGCTGCTGGGTGATCAAGCTGTACGGACCGATAGAACGGGCGTGCATCTTGTCCTCTACCATGTGGCCGAGCTTGAGGAAGTAAGTGATACCGATTGTGGCAGGCTGGTCGAAACGCTCGCCCGTCTCGCCGTCGTAGATATACGTTGAGCAGAGAGGCGGCAGACCGGCCTTGTCGGTCCACTTCTGCAGGTCTTCGAGCTTGGCACCATCGAAGATAGGCGTAGCGAACTTAACGCCCAGACGCTTGCCGGCAGCACCGAGAATAGCCTCGAAGATCTGACCGAGGTTCATACGTGAAGGCACACCCATCGGGTTCAGCACGAGGTCGACAGGACGACCATCGGCCAGGAACGGCATATCCTCCATGCGAACCACCTTGGAGACGATACCCTTGTTGCCGTGGCGGCCGGCGAGTTTATCACCCACCTGAATCTTACGCTTCTTGGCCACGTAGACCTTGGCCATCTGCATGATGCCTGCGGGCAGGTCGTCGCCGATGGTGATGGCAAACTTGCGGCGCGTCTGCTCTGCGTCCATCTGCTTGTACTTGCGGATGAAGTTCATAATCAGGCGCTGAATCAGCTTGTCGGTGTGCTCGTCGCCAGTCCAGTTGTTGCTCTGGATGCCGTCGAACTCAAGGTTGCGCAGGGCGGTCTCGGTGAACTTGCTGCCCTTGGTGATGACCTCAGCGTCGGTGTAGTCGCGGACGCCCTGCGAAGTCTTGCCGTCGGTAAGCTCCATGAGCTTCTCGATGAGAATGTCCTTCAGGTCGTTCACCTTCGACTCAAACTCCTCGGAAATCTTGGCGAGAAGTACCTTATCTTGTTTCTTCGACTCACGGGTCTTGATGGCACGCGAGAAGAGTTTCTTATCAATGACTACACCACTCAGGGAAGGATTGGCTTTCAAAGATGAATCCTTCACGTCGCCTGCCTTGTCACCGAAGATGGCACGGAGCAACTTCTCCTCAGGAGTGGGCTCGCTCTCGCCCTTAGGCGAAATCTTACCGATCAGGATATCGCCGGGCTCTACACGGGCACCGACGCGGATGATACCGTTGTCGTCGAGGTCCTTTGTGGCTTCCTCGCTCACGTTGGGGATATCGGATGTGAACTCCTCCATACCCAGCTTGGTCTCACGCACGTCAAGCGAATACTCGTCGACATGGACAGAGGTGAGGATATCGTCGCGCACCATGCGCTCCGAAATCACTACGGCGTCCTCGTAGTTGTAACCCTTCCAAGGAATGTAGGCAACGAGCAGGTTGCGGCCCAGGGCCAGCTCACCATTCTCAGTTGCGTAACCCTCGGTGAGGATGTCGCCCTTCTTCACACGCTGACCCTTGTCGCAGATAGGACGAAGGTCGATGGTCATGTTCTGGTTGGTGCGGCGGAACTTGGGGATGCGGTATTCCTTCAGAGCCGGCTCGAAGCTGACGAACTCGTCGTCCTCGGTGCGGTCGTAAAGGATGCGGATGGTCGTAGCGTCGACATATTCGATGACACCGTCGCCCTCGGCGGTGATCATCGTACGGCTGTCCTCGCAGACCTGACGCTCAAGTCCGGTACCCACGATGGGCGCGTCGTTGTGGAGCAAAGGCACAGCCTGGCGCATCATGTTACATCCCATCAGGGCGCGGTGACCGTCGTCGTGCTCCAAGAAAGGAATGAGGCAGGCCGATACAGAGGCAATCTGCTGCGGGCTGACATCCATGAGGTCCACCTGATCGGGCGGAACAACAGGATAATCGGCATCCTGACGGCACTTGACCACCTTGCGGATGAAGTGTCCGTCGGGCGTAAGGGGCGCGTTGCCCTGACCGATAATCTTCTCTTCCTCTTCCTCGGCGGTAAGATAGATGATGTCGTTGTTGTCCATATCGACAACAGAATTGTTCACCTTGCGGTAAGGAGTGACGATGAAGCCCAGGTCGTTGATCTTGGCATAGACGCAGAGCGAGGAGATCAGACCGATATTGGGACCTTCAGGACTCTCGATAGGACACAGACGACCATAGTGAGTATAGTGAACGTCACGCACCTCGAAACCTGCACGCTCACGCGACAGACCGCCAGGACCCAGTGCAGAGAGACGACGCTTGTGGGTCACCTCGGCCAGCGGGTTGGTCTGGTCCATGAACTGCGACAGCGGGTTAGTTCCGAAGAAGGAATTGATGACGCTTGAAATGGTCTTGGCATTGATCAGGTCGGCAGGAGTGAACACCTCGTTGTCGCGAACGTTCATGCGCTCACGGATGGTGCGGCTCATGCGGGCCAGACCGATGGCGAACTGGTTGGCCAATTGCTCACCGACGGTGCGTACGCGACGGTTGGACAAGTGGTCGATATCATCCACAGGTGCATTGCTGTTGACCAGCTGGATGAGGTATTTGATGATGGCGATGATGTCCTCCTTGGTGAGAACACGCACGTCCATATCGGTAGACAGGCTGAGCTTCTTGTTGATACGGTAGCGGCCCACCTCGCCAAGGTCGTAGCGCTTGTCGGAGAAGAAGAGGTTCTGGAACACCTCGCGTGCACTGGCATCATCGGGAGCGTCGGCATTGCGCAGCTGACGATAGATGTAGTTGACGGCTTCCTTCTCAGAGTTGCTGGGATCCTTGCCGAGCGTATTGAAGATGATGGCGTACTTGTTGGCAGCCTCGGCATCCTTATGAAGCAGGATGGTGCTGTTGCCGCTGTCGAGGATGTCCTGAATGTTCTCCTCGGTGATCTCGGTCTCACGCTCCAGTACCACCTCGTGGCGCTCGAGGGTTACCACCTCACCGGTATCCTCATCAGCGAAGTCCTCGTTCCAGCTCTTCAGCACACGGGCAGCGAGCGTACGGCCGATGCATTCCTTCAGGTTCTTGCGGTTGACCTTCACTTCCTCGGCGAGATCGAAGATCTGAAGAATGTCCTTGTCGCTCTCGTAGCCGATGGCACGGAGCATCGTTGTCACGGGCAACTTCTTCTTACGGTCGATGTAGGCATACATCACGTTGTTGATATCCGTAGAGAACTCAATCCAGGAGCCCTTGAAGGGGATGATACGGGCGCTGTAGAGCACGGTACCATTGGCATGGACACCCTGGCTGAAGAACACGCCGGGCGAACGGTGCAACTGCGACACCACGACGCGCTCAGCGCCATTGATGACGAACGTACCGTTGTCTGTCATGTAGGGAATGGTTCCCAGGAAGACATCTTGGGTCTGAGTGTCGAAATCCTCATGATCTTCGTCAGTGCAAGACAGTCTCATCTTCGCTCTCAAAGGAACACAATAGGTCAGCCCGCGTTCCAGACATTCGTCGATGGTATAGCGTGGGGGATCAATAAAGTAGTCCAGGAACTCAAGAACGAAATTATTTCTAGTATCGGTGATAGGGAAATTCTCGGCGAACACCTTATACAAGCCGTCATTCTTGCGTTCCTCAGGAGGAGTATCCAACTGAAGGAAGTCACGGAAGGACTTCAGCTGCACATCCAGGAAATCAGGATAGGGAACCGGATTATGGACGCTGGCAAAATTAATACGGTCGTTTGTCTTTGTAGCCATAAAGAAATTAAATGTTTAAATATTGCAAGGGACCATCGTGTGCCTTGCGGCGAATGCCGACATGCGGCAAGAGAGGGATGTTTGTGCAGAAAAGACACAAAAAGGTTAGGACCAACCTACTTGGAAGATCCTAACCTATATTTAAAGAATTCTAAAAAGTCGGATTACTTGAGCTCAACCTTAGCGCCCTCAGCCTCGATAGCCTTCTTCAGGTTCTCAGCCTCGGCCTTGGCCATGCCTTCCTTCAGAGTAGAAGGAGCACCGTCAACGAGGTCCTTAGCTTCCTTCAGACCCAGACCGCAAGCTTCCTTAACGGCCTTCACAACCTTCAGCTTGCTGGGACCAACCTCAGTCAGAACTACGTCGAACTCGGTCTTCTCCTCAGCGGCGGCAGCAGCGCCACCAGCTGCGGGACCAGCGGCTACAGCAACAGCTGCAGCGGCGGGCTCGATACCATACTCGTCCTTCAGGACTGTTGCCAACTCATTAACTTCTTTCACAGTGAGATTTACCAACTCTTCTGCAATAGCTTTTACGTCTGCCATTTTATTCTAAAAAATTTATTTGTTCTTAATTTGAATTTGTTTTGACCTCAATGGGTGTGTGACACCTTTAATTATTCAGGACGCTCGCCTAAAGTCTTGAGCACACCGTGGATGGTGTTGGCGCCTGACTGCAAAGCAGAAATAACGTTCTTTGCGGGAGACTGCAGCAAGCTGACGATCTCGGCAATAACCTCTTCCTTGCTCTTGATAGATGCAAGAGTCTCGAGCTGATCAGCACCCATGTAGATGCCTTCCTCAGCATAAGCACCCTTCAATGCGGGGATGCCTTCCTTCTTGTATTCCTTCAGAAGTTTTGCAGGGACATTGGCCACCTGAGTGAACAGCACAGCCGTATTGCCCTTCAAAGCGGGATAGAGAGGCTCAAAGTCGATATCGCTTGCCTCGAATGCCTTGTGCAGCAGCTTGTTCTTCACGACGACCATCTTGATGTCGTTCTTGAAGCACTTGCGGCGCAGGTTGCTTGTAGCCTCAGCATTCAAACCGGTAACATCCACCAAGTAGAAGTGGGGATATTCCTTGAGCTTAGCTCCCAAATCGTTGATGATAGTATCTTTTACTTCTTTCTTCATGTTGATTCAATTTTTAGAGGGTTTCAACTGATTTAGGATCAATCTTAATACCCTTGCTCATCGTGCTTGAAAGGAAGATACTCTTAAGATATGTACCCTTTGCTGATGCGGGCTTCAGCTTGATAATGGTGTTGAGGAACTCGCGAGCATTACCATAGATCTGCTCAGGGGTCATCGAAACCTTGCCGATAGAGGTGTGGACGATACCAGCCTTGTCGACCTTGAAATCGATCTTACCCTGCTTTACTTCCTTGACAGCCTTGGCGACATCCATTGTCACGGTACCTGACTTGGGGTTAGGCATCAAGCCACGGGGACCGAGCACACGGCCCAAGGGACCTACCTTACCCATGCAAGAAGGCATGGTGATGATGACGTCAACGTCAGTCCAGCCGCCCTTGATCTTCTCGATGTACTCATCGAGACCAACATAATCAGCGCCAGCTGCCTTGGCAACCTCTTCCTGATCGGGTGTGCAGAGACAGAGCACGCGGGTGACCTTACCGGTACCATTAGGCAGTGACACAACGCCACGAACCATCTGGTTGGCCTTACGAGGATCTACGCCCAGACGTACATCAATGTCGAGAGACGCGTCAAACTTCGTCGTGGTGATTTCCTTCACCAGCGAAGAGGCCTCTTTCAATGTGTATGCCTTCCCTGCTTCAATCTTCTCAGCGACCGATTTTTGATTTTTTGTCAGTTTAGTCATTTCTTAATTGAAGTTATTTATTTGTTAACAGGGAAGTCCCCTTTTACGGTGATACCCATACTGCGAGCCGTTCCGGCGATGAGCTTCATTGCGCTCTCTACCGTGAAACAGTTAAGATCGGCCATCTTGTCTTCGGCAATTGCCTTGACCTGATCCCAGGTCACGCTGGCTACCTTCTGACGGTTGGGCTGACCAGAACCGCTCTTCACCTTGGCAGCCTCTTTCAGCTGTACAGCTGCGGGAGGCGTCTTAATGACGAAGCTGAATGACTTGTCAGTATAGTATGTGATAACGACAGGAAGAATCTTCCCGGCCTTATCCTGGGTACGGGCATTGAACTCCTTGCAAAATCCCATGATGTTGATTCCCTTAGAACCCAATGCAGGGCCTACGGGAGGCGAAGGATTCGCAGCACCGCCTTTAATCTGCAATTTGATTAATCCAGCTACTTCTTTAGCCATTTTTGTTCTTGTTGTTTTTTGATGATTGTAATTGAGACTTTGGAGTGGAAGCCTTCCGCGGTCTCAGATATAAAGCTAAGCCCTTTCGTAACAAGGGGCCTATACTTCTCTTTGCACTTGTTCGTAAGAAAGTTCAAGCGACGTGCGACGGTCGAAGATGTTCACGCCGAGCGTGAGCTTGCGCTTCTCGCGGTCCACTTTCTCGATGACTCCAGAAAAGCCATTGAACGGACCGTCGATTACCTTCACCACCTCGTCTACCTCGAACGGTATCTCTACCGTGCTTGTCAGCTCGCTTGCCTCAGCTGCGCCCTTCATGCGGTCTACCTCACGCTGGGGAACGGGAGTCGGATGATCCATTCCTCCGAGAAAACCCAGACAGTTGGGCATAAAGCGAAGTGTAGATGCCACCTCTCCCAAAGAAAGGTCGGCCTCAACGAAGAGATATCCTGGCATGGCAGTCTTCAGACGATCCGTACGCTTGCCTGCCGGGGTATTCTTGATGATGTGCTCCATAGGGAGGAAAACCTCGCCGACAGCCTGCTCCAAAAGCGGGTTACGGTTCTTCTGAGCCTCAATATACTCCTTCAGCTTATTCTCCTTGCCACTGACGGCATGAAGAACGTACCATTTCTTCTGACCAGTCTTCTTTGCCATTTAAGGGAAATCAATTAGGATAAACGAGCAACATGAAGTTCTTGAACACGACGTCCATAAGGAACACAATAACAGCAATAACGAGAGATGCCAAAAGGACAACTCCCGCACTATGTATAAGTTCTTTACTGGTCGGCCAAGTTGTATTGTGAACTAACTCATCGTAGCACAGCTTACAATAGTCAGCCGACTGTTTGAATATATTCTTTGACATTTCTATTTTGATTTTGCACGGGTTGGAAGGCTCGAACTCCCGACACCTGGTTTTGGAGACCAGTGCTCTACCAACTGAGCTAAACCCGTAGGAAAGTCTCCGCTCCACTTGAAGCGGAGACTTTATTATGTTGAAGCGTTAAATTACTTCTTCTCGCTCTGCCAGCCCTCGGGGAGATCCTCAAGAATCTTGGTGATCTGACCAGAACCAACTGTACGGCCACCCTCGCGGATTGCGAAACGCAGACCTTCGTTCAGAGCTACCTTGTAGATAAGGAGTACCTCAATCTCTACGTTATCACCAGGCATAACCATGTCTACACCCTCGGGGAGCTTGATCTCACCTGTGCAGTCCATAGTACGGAGGTAGAACTGAGGACGATACTTGTTGCCGAACGGAGTGTGACGGCCACCCTCTTCCTTCTTCAGCACGTAGATAGATGCCTTGAAGTGATCGTGAGGAGTGATAGCACCCGGGTGCACAACTACCATACCACGCTTAACCTCGTCCTTATCGATACCACGGAGGAGCAGACCTACGTTATCACCAGCCTCACCCTCTTCGAGGATCTTGCGGAACATCTCAACACCTGTGATGGTAGACTTCTTGTTCTCACCAAGACCGAGCAGCTGAACTTCGTCGCCGATCTTGCAGCGGCCAGTCTCGATACGACCGGTAACCACTGTACCACGACCTGTGATAGAGAAGATATCCTCGATAGGCATCAAGAAAGGCTTATCAACCTCACGGACAGGCTCCTGAATCCACTCATCGACAGTGTCCATCAGCTTCATCACTGAGTCAACCCACTTCTCAACACCGTTCAGAGCACCAAGTGCAGAGCCACGGATGATAGGAGTATCCTCCTCGTAGTTGTACTGCTCGAGGATCTCACGAACTTCCATCTCAACGAGTTCGAGCATCTCCTCATCGTCAACCATATCACACTTGTTCAGGAACACCACCAAACGGGGAACGTTTACCTGGCGAGCCAGAAGCACGTGCTCACGGGTCTGAGGCATAGGACCATCAGTTGCAGCTACAACCAAGATGGCACCATCCATCTGAGCAGCACCAGTTACCATGTTCTTCACATAGTCGGCGTGTCCCGGGCAGTCAACGTGAGCATAGTGACGCTTTGCGGTCTCATACTCAATGTGTGCGGAGTTGATAGTAATACCACGCTCTTTCTCCTCGGGAGCGTTATCAATCTGATCGAACGACTTAACGTCTTCTGAACCGAAGCCCTTGTCGTGCAGTACCTTAGAGATAGCTGCAGTCAAAGTAGTCTTACCGTGGTCCACATGACCAATAGTACCAATGTTCACATGCGGTTTGGTACGCTGGAATGTCTCTTTAGCCATAGCTTACTTTGTTTTTATCGTATTTTAAATTAAAATCAGATGAGATTTTGTCTTCGGACTAAGATTGTGATCCGGTCTCGAAGGTAGAGCTGTAACTGAGAGTTGAACTCAGGACCTCTTCCTTACCAAGGAAGTGCTCTACCACTGAGCTATTACAGCATAAAATCTTTGAGCGGAAAACGGGACTCAAACCCGCGACCCCCAGCTTGGAAGGCTAGTGCTCTATCAACTGAGCTATTTCCGCATACGGTCTCTAGACCGTTAAGGTGTGGGTGGTGATGGATTCGAACCACCGAAGCGAGACGCAGCAGATTTACAGTCTGCCCCATTTGGCCACTCTGGAAACCACCCTTTCGTTCACAACCGCCTCTGCGGTGAGCCTCTTGTCGGATTCGAACCAACGACCCCGAGATTACAAATCACGTGCTCTGGCCAACTGAGCTAAAGAGGCAAATCCTTGCAGCCGTTTGGCCGTCTTCAAGAGGACTCGTTGTAAAACGGCTGCAAAGATACGACTTATTTTTCAAACTGCCAAATTATTTCAGGCAATTTTTATCTTCCACGCATTTTTTCCTTCAATTTGGTCAACTGAACCTTCATAGAATCCACGCACTGATCCACAGCCTCCTCGAAGGAGTCGCAGATCTTCTTCACAAACAACGGCGCAGCGCTCGGAACGTTCACGGTGAGACTGGCCTCTTTGTTGAGTGCGGTGGCGGGCTTCACGACCTTTAATTGCACCTCTACTTTCTGAATATCTTCAAACGTTTTTTCCAACTTAGCGACTTTCTTCTCAGTGAAAGCCTGCAATTTCTCGGTAGCATCGAAATTGATCGACTGAATTTTAATTTCCATAAGTACCTCCAATTTTTACAAGGTTATCACGCCCGTGGATGGGCGTCTTTATAAATTCGCTTTAACTGCTCAAAGGTGGTGTGGGTGTAGATCTCCGTGGTGGAGAGACTCACATGCCCAAGCAGTCGTCTAACACTCTCCAAGTCTGCGTTGTGGTTGAGCATTGCTGTAGCGAAGGAATGCCGGAGCACGTGAGGAGAACGTTTCTTCAGCGTGCACACCCGGGAGAGTTCATCGCCCACCATATGGCGGACCCACTTTTCGTTCACGCCCGTACCTTTATTATATAATATAAAGAGCGCCGTGTCCTTTCGCTCGACTTCGCGATTACGTATCGCGATATAGTCTTTCAGTGCTTCAGCCAGCTCTTCCCCGAAGGGAATGATGCGCTGCTTGTCGCGCTTGCCAGTGACTTTCAACTCCTGGCGGACCAGGTCCACGTCTTTGTCGTCAAGTCCGACGAGTTCCGACACTCGGATTCCCGTCTCATAGAATGTCATCAGGATGGTACGCTTCAGCGTGCTTTTATAGTCCTTGCCCCACGAGGAGGCATCGAGGAGTTCATCCATCTGCGACTCTTTGACGAACTGCGGCAGCGGTTTCTCTTTTTTTGGCCCAACGACATCGAGCGTCGGGTCGCGCTTTACAATTCCCCTTGCAAGGGCGTAGCGATAGAACGATTTCACCGCCGACAGACGGCAACAGACCGACGAGGCTTTGTTGCCCTTGTCCATCATGTCTTCGAGCCAGAGTCTGACGACATCGGAGTCTACGGTCGACCAAGTAAGATTGGAGTCCAGCGCCTTGAAGAAGTTTTCGAAGAGCGTAAGGTTTTCGCTGTAGCTCAGCAGTGTACGCTCACTTCTATTGCGCTCATAGCGCATGTAGGTTAAGAACTCCTGAATCATAGTCCTTGGTTTTGGCTACGAATTTAAGGAAATAAATTCAGACCACCAAATTTTTAACAGGAATTATTCCTCTTCGCGGCGAAGTTTCTGCACGTAGACGGCGTGTTCCATCTTCAGTCTCTTCAGAACAGAGGGTTTGTCATACTGCTGACGAGCGCGGAGCTCCTTTACGACACCAGTCTTTTCAAACTTTCTCTTGAACTTCTTGAGAGCTCTTTCGATGTTCTCGCCTTCTTTTACCTGTACTACGATCATTTGTTTTGTTTTAAAAATTTAAAGATGTTTTTACGCTTTGAGGGATATGCCCACAATAGCGGGTGCAAAATTACTGCTTATTTTTCAAAATACCAAACATTTACGCGGATTTTCGTGAAAAAGAAAGGAGAAGACCCACCCCACCTAAAGCCCCCAACCATCCAAAGGGCAGCAGAGACCCACCCCGGCCCTCCCTACAAAGGGAGGGAGCCGAAAATGCCCCGAGAGTCCCTTGGTCCAAAAGGCAATAAGCCTCGTATACCTTTAGTAGAACAGAATACCACTCGATGGTACGCACAATACCGCTCGGTGGTACGCACGCTACCGCTCGGTGGTACGCACGCTACCGCTCGGTGGTACGCACGCTACCATTTGGTGGTACGCACGCTACCATTTGGTGGTACGCACAATACCATTCGGTGGTATGCACGCTATCGTTCGGTAATCGCTTTACCATTCGGTGGTAAACGGATTATCTAACGTTTACCAACATAAAGCCGCTCGGTGGTAAACAGATTACCGCTCGGTGGTAAAATGATTACCGCTCGGTGGTAAACGAATTACCACTCGGTGGTAAACGAATTACCGCTCGGTGGTAAAACGATTACCACTCGGTGGTAATCACGTTAACTATACCAACGGAATTATCCAGAGAACCGAAAATTCTCTAATTCTCTAGAAAAATTATTCAAGAACAAGAGAATTCTATGTCTATCCTTAGGACAAGAATAATTCTCGAATTCTCTAATTCTTGAAAAAATAGTCAAGAATTTGAGAATTCGAGAATTTTAGTTTCTGAGGTATTGTCTTCCAGGCATCCCACCGCTTGCTTCTCCCCTCCCTTTGTAGGGAGGGGTTGGGGGTGGGTCTAGCTGGGGTGGGTCTTCTGTGTCTTTTTCTCAGCGTACCTTGTATCCCCAAACTCCGTAGTAGAGGATGAAGAGGAAGCAGGGCACGCAAACCCAGTAGGAAGCCTGGAAGCTATAGGCATCCTGCACGAGGCCCTGCACCCACGGCATCACGGCACCACCGGCCATGGCCATCGTAAGCAGCGACGAGCCCGCCTTGGTGAACTTGCCAAGGTCGGCCATGGCCAAGGGCCACAGCGCTGGCCACATCAGTGAGCACCCCAAGGCCATGAGGAAAATGCAATAGACCGACACCACAGGACTCGGAGCGACGGCCACGGCAATACTACCGACGACTGCGATGACTGCACAGATGCGCATGGCTGCGGCCTGCGAGAGATAACGGGGAATCAGGGCAACCCCGGCAATATAACCCACAATCATACCAATGGAAGGAATGAATCCGTAGTTGTCGCCCTCAAGTCCGAGCGACTTAGCATAGCCCGTAGCTGTGGCCAGCGAGATGGTTTCCACGCCGACATAGAGGAAGAGCGTCAGACAACCAAGCAGCAGATGCGGGAACTGCAATATCGAGGTCTTGCTATTGGCATAGGCAGTAGAGGCCGAGTCTTCCTCCGTCGATGATGCGGAGTCATCCTCGCCCGCGGCCTTCACTTCTGGCAGTGGAGCCAGAAGGGCCAGAACGCCGAGCAGAAGGAACACGCCAATGATGATGGCAAACGGCAGATAAAGGTCGGAGAGTTGGGTGCTGTCGATGCCCTTGCCGATGACGAGTGTGATGAAGAGCGTCGTCACGGGCCAGGCCAACTTATTGCAGATGCCCATGCAGGAGATGCGCCGGGCGGCACTATTGAGCGGACCAAGGATGGTGACATAGGGGTTGACGGATGCCTGCAGCACAGTGTTGGCGGCACCGCTCACGAAGCTGGCGATGAGGAACCATACCAATGAGCGCTGCTGGGCCGCAAGGATGAACAACGCGAAAGCAAAGGCGAAGATGCCGAACGACACGGCCATCGTGCGCTTATAGCCGATGGCACGGATGCAGGCCGTTGCGGGAATGCCAAAGATCAGGAAGGGAACGAACGTTGCGGCCAGCAACAGGCTCGACGATGCGCCCGAGATGTGCATGGCATTCTTCAACACTGGCATCAGATAGGAATTGATGCCGAGCGCGAATCCCAATGAGAAAAAGAACACGCCAATAATGGCAAGCGGAAGAAGATAATTCTGTTTGCGAGTCATAAGCAATACGTGATGGAATTAAGATGATGATCTCTATATGATAATGATGGGGCAAGCCCCGAACGAGCGTGAGGATTTCGGGCAAGCTCAGCTATACATCGTGGCTGTTGACACACCATCGCGTGGTGTCCGCCACATTATCGTGCGGCGTTCGCCAAGCATGACCGTGGCCTTCGCCACGGATCTTCAGTAAGCCGTCCTGCCCTTCGGAGCGATCACACTATTTGGCTTGGAGCGTAATCCAATAGCCAGGATGACGTTCACTGGCCACTTCGCGCCCATTGACCTTCAGTGAGCGGATATAATAATCAGACCTCGAATGGTCCTGACTCACATCTACATGAAGGGTTTCCTCCAGGGCATACTGAGTCTGGCCTAACTCAAGTGTATCGCGCAACAGATAGTTGTTATCGCCAGGGAGGGACTCTGTGTTTGGTCTCATCCAGTTCAAGACAAAGGCATATCTCCACTGTCCATCCTGCTGCTCGATATGCTCGTAAAAGATGGGATCATCGCTGCCGCGAAGGATAAGCTCATCGCTCTTGTAGTAGGTGACCATGGCCAGACTCGCACTGTCGTTGATGATCTTTCCGACGGCGTCGGTCACGGTCAGATGGATGACCGCGTTGTCAAAGAAGTCTCCTGCAACGGGGTCGTCATCACTTCCACATCCTGCCAGCAGCAGAACAGCAGAGAGCGAGAAAAAAAGATTTAAGAATTTACGCATATTGATTTTCGCTGAAATAAAAAAAAGTGGAAAACGTCCCTCGGGAGGAGCAGTTTTCCACCTATATAATATCTGAAATGTCTACCTCGAAAGATTAGAGGTTAGGATTCTCCTTGTTCCAATCAGCCACAGGAGGAATGATACCTAAATCGATCACTTCCTGACGCATGTTGCAGAGATGCTCGTAGCTCTTCTGCAGATCGGCCATCTCTTCCTTCGTACCTGTAGGAGTTGTGTAGTGAACGCCGGTCTTGTCGATGGTTGTAGGCAGAGCCATCATCACGTCCTTGATGCCGAGCTCAGGAATGTCAGCATAGCAGCCAGCGGGCAGAGTGAAGGGCTCGCCACCCATAGCAGCCTCAATCATCTTCACAGCGTTGTAGGCAGGGCTCTGGAATGAGCTGCGGCCACGAAGCTTGATGATGTTGGAACCACCCTGAACGGTGATATGCTTGATTTCTTCCCAGCGCTCTGCGCTCAGTCCCATCTCAGACAGGGGCTTGCCGTCAATCTTCACCTGAGAAGCAAACACGGCCATCTGCTCGCCGTGACCGCCATAGGTATGGGCACCGGTCACCTTGTCCTGCTGTACACCGAACTCCAGAGCCAAAGCCTGCTGCAGACGAGTAGAGTCGAGGGCAGCCAGAGAGGTCAGCTGGTTGGGCTTCAGACCAGAGTGAATCAGAGTGGTCAGAGCGGTAACGTCGGCCGGGTTGAAGATAACGACTACATGCTCCACGTCGGGGCAATACTTGCGGATGTTGTCACCGAAGTCGGCGGCAATCTTGCAGTTGCCTTTGAGCAGATCCTCACGCGTCATGCCTGCCTTACGGGGTGCACCACCAGAAGAGATGATGTACTTGGCACCTGTGAATGCCTTCTTGGCTGCCTCAGCCACCTTCTCGGGGTTGCCCATGTCCTCTACTGCGGGAGCGTAGTAAGTGACATTGGCACCGGGGAATGCGCACTGCTGAATCTCATCGAATACGCCATGAACACCGGGCTCATAGATATCGTAAAGGCAAATGTTAGGAGTAAGACCGAGCATCAATGCGCTCTGGGCCATGTTTGAACCGATCATGCCACCTGCACCGACGATGACCAGTTTGTCGTTTGTTAAATAACGCATAATATTTTTTGTTTAAAAAATAAATTTTTCCGTTCACGTGTCCAACCGCAACCTTGCGGCTTTCGGTACGTAAGTTTACACCTTTCTATCGTACAAAAACAATGCCAAAACGAATTTCGCCACTGTCTTTCTTTATCACCCGCAAAGTTAGCAAAAAAATAAAAGAAAAACGATAATTATTTTGTTGTTAATTCTTAAAATCATAACTTTGCAATGAAACTGTCAACGCAAGTCAACAATAAAGTCGACTACAATCTATTAAAAAGACATATTTTATGGAAAAAGAAATCATACGCAATCGAATTGAGCGCTTGCGCGAGGTGATGCGCAGCGAACATCTGTCGGCCTTCATCTTCCCCTCTACCGACCCGCACCACAGCGAGTACGTTCCCGACCGCTGGAAAGGGCGCGAGTGGATTTCCGGATTCAACGGTTCGGCCGGCACGGTGGTGGTAACGCTCGACAAGGCCGCACTGTGGACCGACTCCCGCTACTTCCTTGCCGCCGAAGAACAGCTCAAAGGCACCGGCATAGAGCTCATGCGACTGAAGGTGGCCGGAACTCCTTCCATTCCCGACTGGCTCGACCAAGAGCTCAACGCTATAGATGGCTCCGAAGTGGGATGCGACGGATGGGTCAACAGCTATGACGACGTGGAGCGGTTGAGAAGTGAGCTGCGCAAGCGCCACGGCATGACGTTGCGCATCAACTTCGACCCCTTAGAGCGCATTTGGGACGACCGCCCCCAAGTACCGGGCAACAAGGTCGGCATCCATCCTTTGAAATATGCCGGTGAGCCGGTAAGCGACAAGCTCTCCCGCATTCGCCGGCAACTGCGCCAGCGCCACTGCGACGGCATGCTGCTGTCAACGCTCGACGACATTGCCTGGACGCTCAACCTGCGCGGTACCGACGTCCACTGCAATCCGGTCTTCGTGGCCTATCTGCTCATTGCCTCCGACAAGGCAACGCTCTTCGTCGACCCGAGAAAACTCACGCCCCAAGTGGAAGACTATCTACGGAAAGAAGGCGTCAGCACGGCACCCTATGACAAGGTGACCGACGGACTGCGCCGCTACGGCGAATACAACATCCTCATGGACCCGGCGACAACCAATGCCATGGTGGCTGCTGCCGACATGCCCCATTGCCACAAGATGATGCTTCCCTCGCCGGTGCCTGCCATGAAGGCCATCAAGAACGCTACGGAGATTGAAGGCTTCCGCCATGCCATGCTGCGCGACGGTGTGGCGATGGTGAAATTCCTGAAGTGGCTGAAACCGGCCGTGGCCGCAGGTGGGCAAACGGAAATGAGCGTCGACGCAAAACTCACTTCCCTGCGCCGTGAACAGGAACTCTTCCGCGACATCTCTTTCGACACTATTGCCGGCTACGGTCCCCACGGAGCCATCGTCCACTACGAGGCCACGCCCGAGAGCGACGTGCCCCTGCGGCCCGAGGGACTGCTGCTGCTTGACAGCGGAGCGCAATACAGCGACGGCACGACCGACATCACGCGCACCATCGCTCTCGGTCCGGTCAGCGAGGAGGAACGACGCATATATACCTATGTATTAAAAGCCCACATCCAGTTGGAGCTGGCCAAATTCCCCGACGGCGCCTGTGGCACGCAGATCGACGCCTTGGCGCGCGAGCCGCTGTGGCGCGCTGGCCTCAACTTCCTCCATGGCACGGGTCATGGCGTGGGCAGCTATCTCTGCGTACACGAAGGCCCTCACCAAGTGAGAATGGAATACATGCCTGCCCCACTCCACGCCGGCATGACCATCACCGACGAGCCGGGCGTCTACGTTGCGGGAAAGTTTGGCGTGAGAATAGAGAACACGCTCATCATCGAGACCGACCAGACCACCGACTTCGGCACCTTCCTCAAGATGGCCCCGCTGACACTCTGTCCCATCGACACGACGCCTCTCGACCTCGCCCTTCTCACCCTTGAGGAGCGCGAATGGCTCAACGCCTACCACAAGCGTGTCTACAGCGAGCTCTCGCCGCTGCTGAATGATGAGGAAAGAGACTGGCTGCGAGCCGCCACCAAGAAGATTTAGTCGTGGTTTCCCCCTTCCCCATTCACCCCATCTTCTCCATTCACCCCACAACACCCCATCCCCCCTACCAAAAGAGGCTGTGCATTCCGCACAGCCTCTTTTAAATCATCAGCTTTCTTGCCGCCGGCACATAGTACTCAGCGACCTCTTCCGCCGTTGGCGTATGCGCGCCGGGAAAGTGGAGCGCATGGGTGTAGTGCTGAAGAAAGAGCGGCTCGAAATGGGCCAGCGTGTCGTGGGTGCCGAAGAGGCCCACCACCCTTTCCTGCTGCTGCGGCGTGACGGCATCGAACTGGTGCTCCTGCAGCCGGGCGAATTCGTCGATCAGCGTCTGATCGATGACGAAGTCCTGCTTCCCGTCGGCACGCGAGGCCTTATACTTTTGCTGGCCTCTGCGCGGTTCCAGGAACTCGGTCATCATGAAATAGGGATTGCCGAGCAGGGCTGGGATGCCCAGTTCAACGGCTATCTGCTGGGCCAAGAACGATCCGGCGCTGTTGCCGACAATGACGGCCGGACGGCGGTCGAGACACAACTGCCGGATGAAGCGCAAGGACTGCTCCGGATGAAGAGGCAGGTCGGGCGACAGCACGTCGGCCTCGCCCCGGAAACTCTCCCTGAGCGATTGGGCCGGGATGCACGAGCCGGAAGCGAAAAAACCGTGCAAAAACAATACTATGGGTAACATAAGCATTCTATATTGACTGAGTTCTACATGGGATTACCCCCTAATATAATGAGGCAAATCTGCCGGTGTTACCATAGAAATCTCAACAATACCGGCTACCTTTCCGTCTTTTTTCCATGCAGTCTGGTAGATGATCTTATGCACACCTTTTTTCTCAATGGTATAGGCATTGCTGCCACCCGTGGCAAGGATGTGACGGATGATTTCCCGCGAGCGCTCGGAATGGCAGTCGTAGAGATTTTTCCCTATCAGGTCGCCATGTTTCTTGTAGGTTTCGCGCGACTTGTCGTTCATATAGACAATGATGCCGTCAGCATCACAAACGGTTACAGCACAATTCATGCCTTTAGCCCATTCATAATCTTCCATATTTTCTTGCGTTTAGTGTTAGCGGTCATCTGTTCGAAGCACACGAGTTTGCCGCAGCCATGACCTTTTGGCGCGGCATGCTTCTCACCTGCAAAGGTAGTAAATCTATCAGAAATAAAGGCAATTCTTTAACTATATAATATTTTCTTTATCGTTAATGGGCCGTATCAGTGATTGTTTGAGTGCCGGAGGATTTTATAAGAATCTAAAATTATGACTGCTCATGGATGAATTTTAGATTCATGAATAACAAATCTCTTCAAGTCAGCCATCACGTTGCGGTAGACTTGAAGAGATCTGGCCTTGCGGGTTGTCTGTCTTCAAAATATTATTATCAGAGTTTAAGAATTCCCGATTGCGGAGCGTCGTCTGCCTTTATCTGTTGGCGTTTCACTTTACGCCCGAAGTCGAAACTGTAGCTCATTTTCACATATACCTGGGGACCGTAGCTGTCACTGCGGCTGTGGCTGTCGTAGGCGTAGCTACCGACGTCGTACCACTGATGAATGGCCTTGGTCTTGGTGAGGAAGTTCTTAGCACCGGCCTCCAATTTCCATCCGGCTTGGCTTCATCCGGCCGAAAGGCCATAAGCGGGGTTGGTCTTTCCTTTCATCGAACTTGTATTCAGATACTTCGAAGGCGTGTCGAAGAAGGCATAGGTGTTGAAATTTCCCATATAGGCAATGGCACTGAGGTGAAACGTAATATAATTACAGTGGCTGCTGACATTTCCTGTGGACGACCAGTGATGGAGGAAAGAGCCTCCCTGTAGTTGGAGTTTTCTGTCCATCAGGCGCAAGGTACCCTGGAAACCCGTGTTGATGTTGTTGAAATTGCCGTCGTTGACATAGGTGTGAACCAATGTCTGGCCTTCAGCTTTGTAGGAGTCGATGATCTTGTCGTACGATCCTTCATAAGAGAAGAAATAAGCCAGCTCTAAATTCTTCAATATCAAGCTGTAGGAGACCAATGTATAGAAAAGGCTCATACAGTTGAGCGACGGGTTTCCCTCAACCACTTCGTAATTGTTCATTCGTTGACGGGCGCTGTTGAACGTGGAGAGCTGGGGCATGGTAGACCCCATGGTGCTGTAGATATTGATTCGACTCTTTGGGGTTACTTCCCAGTAGAATGTGACCTCAGGACGGGCCCACAATTTGGTCTTACGCTCATAGCCGTTGGCTTTGTAGACATCGAAGTCAAATCCCGGGCGAACTCCTAAGGAAATCTTTTCGCCAAACTTAGTCTGAAACGTTGGGAAAAACAGGAACGCGTTGCTGTAGAGATTCTGTTTGTCGATGCCCGATTCGAGAGTGTAACGGGCACTGCTGTTTCTGTAAATATCCAGGGCGTACAAGGTGAGAGAGGTTTTCTTGTTAAAGTGAAGGATGTATTTCATCGATACTTCCAACCTGTTGGCGTATTCTTTGGCATGGTTGCTGATCTTGTCGGTTTCGGTGTAGAGTCGGTCGTAGGTATTGTCGCCATAAGCATAGGCCACACGACTGTCGAAGCTGTCACCGTTCTTGAATTCCCTGCGCAGGTAGAAATTGCTGTTGATAGAATTTCCCCGGCTGTTGGAAGAGTTGTTGGCTGTCTCAGACGGATAGATCGCCGGCAAATAGTTCACCGTAGAAGAGGAAACATTCTTGGGAGTTTTGCTTTGTCCGACCGAGACCTGTCCGAACACGGTCATCTGCTTGGTGTTGTAGGTCGTGCGGAAGAGTTCATAGTTACCGTGGTTTTTCGAGAGCCCCGTGATGGGAGAGGTAGTGCGCGTGAAGGGCTGTTCGAGTCTTACCTGCTCAATGTTCTCCGTCATGATGTCATCGTCCTTACTATGGTTGTAGCCGCCAAAGGCGGTGAAATTCACCTTACCCTTGTCGACGCTTACCTGTCCCGTATAGTTTCCCGTGCGGTAGAGGAAACGCGTGTCGGAGGATAGATCCACATATCCGCCCGTTTCGTAGTGGTAGAGTACGTAGTTGAGCACCTTCTGCTCACCCGGAAAGAGATCTGTGGCGTTGTTGTAGTATTCCACCCGCTTGATGTCTTTCGCGCGGATCTGCTTGATTTCGCCTGCGCTCACCTTTCGGTTTTCGATGTAGAAAGACACACTTGTCATGTCGGCCGAAGACACGGTGCCTTCCATTGGATTCACGTTGATCATGGGAATGCCGAGTCTGAAAAGCAGGTCGATTCCATCGTGACTGGCGTTGCGTTGTCGCTTGTCGGGCAGGTAAGAGGTCTTGTTGCCGTTGGTGACAGTGTTGTCACCCTTCACCGTCACCTCTGCTAAGTTTATGGTTTTGCCATCAGGCATCAGCGGGAGGCTGATGGTAGTAACCGGCTGAGGATCGAACGTTGCCGAAATGGTTTCATAACCGCTTTTGGAAAAGGCAATGCTACAGGTCTTTGAAGCTGTGTATTTGAGACGGTAGTTTCCCGACTCGTCAGATGTGGCTTGAAACTGGGTAGAGTCGCATCTTACGGTTATTGTCACTCCACTCAAGGGCTTGGAAAGATTGTCGGTAATAGTACCATTCAACTCAAGAGAGTCCGTCTGCTGTCCATAAACGGAGACTGACAAAATGCAGAATATGCAAAAGGCAAACCACCTTCTGATGTTTTGCCATCGTATTTTAGGGTTTGGCATTTTTGTTGAAGAGTGGTTACCCCCCCCTAAAAAATTTAACGAGCTTTTGAATTTCAAATTCTCTTTTCATAATGCTTTGCCTGTTGTGTTAATAATAATGTTAGCAGTCCAGGATTTTACGCGTCTTGGAAGTCGTGCCTTTGTGTGTAGTGTGGTCTACAATTTTATATAGTTATTACGTCTTCGGCAAAGATATGAAAAAATAATGATAAAAACAAGATTAAATGTTTTTTTGTTTTCTGGGCAAATGGGACAGCAAAAAAAGGGGCGCGATCGCTCACGTCCCTTCAATCTTTTTTATCCCAAGTTTTTATCCCATACCAAGTGCGACGCGTGACCTTGTTCACCGCCGCAAAGGCAAAACGCATTATCCCATCTTCATCTGCCTCAGCAAGTCTTTTTGATGCTCATTGAGGTCGGTGGGGAGCTTTACGTTGTAGGTGATGATCAAGTCGCCGTAAGTGCCGTCGCCGCGGTCGTAGCCTTTTCCACGCACGCGCACCTTCGTGCCGTTCTGCGTGCCGGGTTTCACCTTCAGTTTAATCTTCGTGCCGTTGCGCAGTCCGATGACGACATCGCCGCCCAAGAGCATGGTATACATGTCGAGGTTGACCGTTGCGTTCATCTCGCCCGTATGCTGGCGCGCCTGCTGAGAGCCGAAGCCGCTTGAGAAGTGGCTGCTAAAACCACCGCCGCCGAACAGATCCTTGAAGAAGCTCGAGAACCCGCCGTTGCCGAACGACTCAAAGTCGAACCCGTCGAAAGGACTGCCGCCACTGCCACCGCTGCTGTAGAAGTGCTGTCCGCCACCAGCGTTGTTGAAGGCCTCGGCCTCTTTCCATTTTTCACCATATTGATCGTACTTCCTGCGCTTCTCGGGGTCGTTGATCACTTCGTAAGCCTCGTTGAGCGCCTGGAATTTAGCTTTCGCTTTAGGATCGTCGGGGTGCAGGTCGGGGTGGAACTGCTTTGCCCGCTTCAGATATGCCTTACGGACATTCTTCTGAGGGATGTTCTTGTCAACACCAAGAATCTTGTAATAATCAATAAATGCCATAATTCACTTCCTCCATTTCTATGAATACAAGCAGCAAAAAATGTGCCATGCGGCATTTCTACCTCGACTTATTGCGCATATACCAAGGGTGGACATAGAGCAGATAGAAGGCGAGCACGGCAACAGAGATGACAATTCCACACTGGAACACCTTGCTGGGATGGGCATGGAAGAGTCCATAGCCGGCAGCCAGGCCAAGGGCAAGCCCACTCTCCCAAGCCAGAATGTAGGTGGATTGTGACGTGCCTCGCTGACAATGGTCGCTGAGCTTTACGAAAAAGAGCAGGAAGCGGGAGCCGATAATGCCCACACTGAAGCCCAACATCACGGGAGCAATGGCGTACACCACCGGCATGTTGCCACGGAGCAGCATCATGGCCAAGGCCACGATCATGCAGATGAGTCCCGAGACACACTGGCTGGCGAGCTCGGCATTGGCAAAGACATATTTCTCGGCCAGAATGGCCAGCAGAAAGCCGCCCATGATGAGCGCATAGAACTGTGGCTGACGGATAGCACTCACGAGCATACCGACGACCATGGCCACGGGGAGGAAACAGAAGAAAAGCGTAAGCCCCCGCGGAAGGAAGAAGCGGTCGAGACTCAGCAAGGGAACCTCGTCGGGTGCCTTGAAGGGAAACTTCACCAGGTTGACCAGAATGAAGGCCGCTATCACAAAGCCTACGCTGATGAGCGACGCCGTGCGGTTCCAGGCTGTGAGCAGCAAGGCCAGGCAAGGCCCGACCGACAAGGCGAAACGGCCAAACCAGGCCATGTGGTGATTGGCCTCTGTACGCAGAAACGACTCGCACTCGTCAATCACCAAGGTCGACAGCAGGAGCATCTGAGACAGGCCAAAGGTGGCACCGGTCAGGAAAGCCGACACAAACACCACGCTACACATGACCCGGTGGCTCATGGGCAGGGTGTGGACTGTGAACCACGAAAGGGCTGCCAACAGCAAGGCCAGCGAGCCCATCATCAGCAGGCACACCTTGTTGCGACGGTAGTTTTGCACAAGGTAGTTGCAGAAAGGACCGAGCGCATAAAGTCCGATGCCGTAGCAGACCGCCATCAGGGCGATCTCCTCCATGTCGAGTCCAAGAATCGTTGCCCGCTCCGGGGCGATCACGGCCAGCATACTGATGGATGCGACGAGGGCGAACTCGGCAAAGGCCAGTTTCCAAAAGTCTTTGTGCCAGAGTCTGATGTGTATGGGCGTGTTTTGCGTGTCCATATATATATATAAATAAATAAATAGGTTGATGACTTATTCGGAAAATACGACGGAGAGCTCTCCCCCTTCGGGATGCGGCAAGCTTGAGGGCGACAGTTGCCGCAGTGGGCTCATCCAAAGGAGTTCAATAGCTCTCCTCGCCGTTGGGGAACGAACCGTCCTTCACCGCACGCACATAGTCGCCCACCCCATCGGTGAGCGCCTGTCCCAAATGGGCAAAGTGGCGCAGGAATTTGGGCTTGAATCCTTCGGTCATCCCCATGGCATCGGCCCAAACGAGGATCTGCCCGTCGGTGGCGTTGCCTCCGCCAATGCCTATGGTAGCCATGCTGACCTCGCGGGTAACCTCTTCGGCAAGCTGGGCCGGAACCTTCTCAAGCACGAGGGCGAAGCAGCCGGCCTCGTCGAGCAGCCGGGCGTCGTCGAGCAACTTGTCGGCCTCGGCCTCGTCTTTGGCACGCAGGCCGAAGCCCCCGAACTTGTGGACGCTCTGCGGCGTCAGTCCAAGGTGAGCACAAACGGGAATGCCCGCATCGAGAATGCCCTTCACGGTATCGAGGATCTCCCGGCCGCCTTCAAGCTTGACAGCATCCACACCGGTGAACTTCATCATCCGGATGGCGTTGCGTATACCGTCCTCACGGCTGACCTGATAGCTGCCGAAAGGCATGTCGCACATCACCAGAGCCCGTTTTACGCCCCGGGCCACGTTGCGGCCATAATAGAGCATCTCCTCCATAGAGATGGGTACGGTGGTGGAATTGCCGGCCACTACGTTGGAAGCTGAGTCGCCGATTAGAATACCATCGATGCCAGCACGGTCGATGATGCCTGCTGTGGTATAATCATAAGCCGTGAGCATGGAAATCTTCTCACCCCGGCGCTTCATCTCCTTGAAACGCGTGGCGGTGATCTTCTTGGTGTCTGAAACTAAATATCCTGACATGATCTTTTTCTTTTCACGTGCAAAGTTACAAAGATTATGCGACGCCACAAAATAAAATGAAAACTATAGAAAACATAGTAGCTATAGGAACTATAGCAACTATAGTAGCTATAGAAACTATAGTAACGATGGCAAATATAGGCAAAGAAACCGAATTAAGCAAGAATTCGGTTCAAAAACCTATATTATTTATTATTTGAGAAGATGAAAACAGACGACAAGGAAGAATTATGAATTAAAAAAGCCTCGGATCATCTCCGAGGCTTTTCTATGCGTTCTCTCTTTACATTTTTTTCTTTATTTCACCTGAGCATCTTTCTGCTTCTTGTAGTTGATGAAGGCCTGGTCGAAGGCCTGCTGCTCGGCATCGCTCATCGGGCTGAGGGCCTTTTGCAGTCCCTTGTAGTAGCGGCCCACCTGCTTCTTCAGCGCAGCCTTGTTGGTAGACGTGCCTTCCACGTAGGGCTGATACATCTTGTCGAGGTCGGCATACATCTGCTGCTTCACCTGGTCGTTGAACTTCGAGTTGGCTGGCAACTGGTCAGCAGAACTGTCGACGGGTGCTGCAGGTTGTGTGGTATCGGTGGGCTCGGTCTGCTGCTGTGGAGCCTGCTCGGTCTGCTCCTGAGCCGTGGAGTCGGTCTGCTCCTGAGCTTGCGGTTGCTGCGACTGATCACTGCCCTTGTGCTGCAAGGCAAAGAGGGCGACGACAGCGATGAGCAGCACTACGGCAATGCCCACCAGCATCGTCATGCGCTTTTTAGAAGAACCCGACGATGCGCCGCCTTCAAGGTCGGCCACCACGGAGTCCATATCCATATAGCGGTCGCCGCGGTTGTAGCTGCAGCATTTGTCGATGACGGACTGATATTCCTCGGGAAGCGCCATCTGCTTCATCAGCACGCCCAGCGAGTAGACATCTGCGCGGGCATCGATGGCCACCGTTCCATCCTTCAGCTCAGGCGAGACGTGCACCATGGAACTATAGCCCACATGCAGGTCGTCGGAGAAAGGCATACGGAAGTCTATCACCTTCACCTGGTCGCCCTGCTTGGCGATGAGCACATTGCTTGCCTTGAGGTTGCGGTGCTGGATATTCTTCTGGTTGGCGTAGCCCACGGCCGAAGCTATCTGGCGTACGATGTTGAGTTTTTCGTCTACCGAATGGTTCTCTTTCAGATAGTCGCTCAGTGAACGGCCGTCGACATATTCCTCGACGATGGCCTTGCCATACTTCGGGTCGTCGATGAGTTCGAGTTCTTTCACGATATTGGCATGGTCGAGTTTCGACACCGTCTCAAACTCCTTGCGCAAGAGTGTCTGATACTGCGACTTATCCTTATATTCACTTTTCAAAGCCTTAAGCATCACCGTCGCGCCATCGCGCGTGGTTTTCACATAAAGATAGATACCTTTAGACTTGATGACTTCTCCTGTTTCCATTGTTATATCTTTTTATACGGCAAGGGCCGCATGCATTTCGGTGGCAAATTTACAAAAATCTGTTGATAATTGGCAATTAAATCCGCAAATAATTACTCTTATGCCCTAATATCTTGATATAAGGAAAGACGCAGGCGGCATTCCCCCCCAGCCCGTCGGGCGCCAAGCCCCTGCCTACGGACGGAAGCCTACGCAGCGTGCTATCGGAGGGTGCCCAAAGGAAATCTTTTAGTTTTTTACCTCCACAGCCTTAGAATTCGAGAATTTTATTTATATTTGCAAGTATAAAATTGTTCTATAAATAATTAGGAGTACGTAGCTATGCAGCATTCCGGTGAAGTATATATCAAGGGACAAGTGAAAAAGTCCGTGGATAATTTTATAGGAAAATACTTCATTTCCAGCTCAAGGCTATCGCCTGCAGTCGGCGGGTGGAGGAACTGGTTGGTAAGTCCGCTCCGCTCCCTCACCAC
>Ga0256406_1001834_pt1 | contig 32595 bp, 23 predicted proteins | sample RumenRJG_03DNA_FD_185986 | JGI IMG/M metagenome (GOLD analysis project Ga0256406, IMG submission 185986) | Bovine rumen microbial communities from Lethbridge, Alberta, Canada - RJG_03 | ecosystem: Host-associated > Mammals > Digestive system > Stomach > Rumen | place: Canada: Alberta | collected... | reverse complement strand
AGCCCCAGCCACATGGTGTGGCTGTGCAGACGGCTCATTTCCTGGAACATCGTGCGCAGAAATCTGGCCCGGTCCGGCACGGTGATATTCATGATTTTCTCCACCGCCTCACAATACCCCATGCCGTGCCCGAACGAACAGATGCCGCAGATTCGCTCCGCCACGAGAACCATTTCCTTAAAATCCCGCTTGTCCACAAGACTTTCCAGTCCGCGGTGCACAAAACCGATCGACGGAATGGCAGACAACACCTTTTCATCCTGTATCACCAGATCCAGGTGGATCGGCTCCGGAAGCACCGGATGCTGCGGTCCAAACGGAACGACACTGATTTTTGACATACCAATACCTCACTGCCGCATCAAACAGGCGGCATTCTCATTTGAACGGTGTCTCCTTACCCATGCGGAACAGGTGACCCTTGAAATCAATATTGATCATCTCTACCTGAATGCCGAACATATCGTGCATTTCATTTTCATACAGGTAGGCGATGTCGTAGATGCTGGTGATGCTGTTGATTTTGTCCTCATCTGATACCGTCAGCCGGTAGCTGAACATTTTATATCCATGTCCGAACGTGTAGAGGATTTCATACCGGTCCTCTCCCACCTTCGTGGCACAGATCTGCATCAGACGCCACTCATTATATTTCAGGTTGGTCACCTTATCGAGAAGGACATCCGGCGTGATATCTTCTACAGCCATCGGTCCCGGATCTATCGCGTGTCTCATCCATGCCTCCTTCATTCCCTGGGTGCGGCGCTTCATTTACGGCAAAATATCTGCTATCCGCAGCGGCACATTTCCGCCCGGCAGCTCCCTGCCATCCTACTCCTGTTTTCTCTCTGCCCTTGCCTGCGCCGACATCCTTTCCCGTTTCTCATCCAGAATGGCGATGGCCTTCACCACCGCGTCGATCAGGCATTCCGGGCGCACTGCGCAGCCGGGCGCATAGACATCCACGGGGATGACCTTGTCCACCCCGCCGAGAATATTGTAGCAGTCCTTGAACACACCGCCGTCGCAGGCACAGATACCGGCTGCAACAACGACCTTCGGATCAGGCATCTGATCATACAGCTGCTTCACCACCGGACGATTCTGATAATTTACGCCGCCGGTGATCAGCAGGATATCCGCGTGCTTCGGATTGCCCGTGTTGATGATTCCAAAACGCTCCAGATCATAAACCGGAGTGGTGCTGGCCAGCACCTCGATATCGCAGCCATTGCAGCTGCTGGCATCATAGTGCAGAAGCCAGGGAGATTTTGACATCTTAGCCATAGTTTCCTTCCATGCCGCAGAGCGCTCTGCGGACTTGTCACCGGCATGTGTTGCTCACCGGTTCACCAGAAGCAGCAGAACCAGCAGGTTGGAGCCTCCAAAGACAAAGGTTGACACCCAGCAGGTCTTGAACATGGTCTCCCACTTGACGCGGGGAAAGACATTGTCAATCAGGTTCTCCAGGAAAAAGACAGCCAGCGCGGCGAGGACCGCCCAGAGAATGCTGACCGGATGGCGGTCAATAAAGAACAGCCCTACAATCGTGAACATCAGGGCTTCCTCATACCATTCCGTCATCTCCGTGATCCCCATGATATTGCCCGAGAGATCCGTTGTGATTCCCTTCACCATCTCCTGATGTGCGTGGTGGGAGGTGCTGACGTCAAACGGGGATTTTCTCAGCTCTACAATCAAAATAGTCAGGAACCCGATAAACATGCCGGGCATACGGATGATCGCAGGAACCTCCGCGTGAATCAGCGCCCGGACCATGAAGGACCCGGACGTGCCGGCATCCAGTGTCGTGGACAGATAGAAGCCGATCGCCATGATCAGGAGCATCGGCTCCGTGCACATCAGCTGCACCAGTTCCCGCTGTGAACCCATGCCGCTGTACGGACCGGATGCGCTGGCGGCCGCCATGCAGAAGAACATTTCTCCCAGCGTCAGCGTAAACAGCGACAGCAGGAAGTCATTTCCGGTGTAGATCAGAATGCCGGTGAACACCACAAAGACCATGTGTCCCACAACCAGGATCGACTGGAAATGATTGACTATGCCGGCCCGTTTCTGAAACAGCTTGGACAGGTCGAAGAACGCCTGCCGGATGGGAGGACCCTGACGGCCCTGCATTCTGGCAGAGACGAGACGGTCCAGACCGGACAGAAGTCCTCCGCCGATCGGGCCGATCACAAACACATACAGCAGGCCGGCGATGATTTCGATCCACAATGCTCTGCTCATCAGAAGCCACCTCCTATCGCAAGGATCATAAAGATCGTGACGGCTGCCGCAGAAATCACCAGGCACGGCTTCATGAGAACGAGTTCTCCGAACCACTGTGTGATATACCAGTTGGCCAGATAAAGCGGCTGAGGCTCTCCGTAGGAGTTGATGAAGTGGCGGTCATCTCCTGCATTGACGCCGTTCATGTAGGTCAGGACCTCCTTATCCTTCTCTTCCTCGCGGATGCGGTTCATCACGCGGGCGAACAGCGGTACCATAGCGAGCAGAATCAGCATGATGATCATGATCGTCGCGTCACCCGAATCAATCACATCCGCGATCTGTTCCCCGACAAACATCTGATGGAGCACCGGCTGAATGATATTTCTGCTGATCACAGAGAACAGGAACATCATCAGAATGATCAGGGACGACAGCGGAATGATGGCGAGCCATTCCGTCTTCTCGAACCGGTCGTCAGGCACTCTCTCCGTATGATGGAGCACCGCGAACAGCTTGCCGAGCCATTTGGTCCAGTAGAACGTAGTGGTCGCGGAGCCGAAGGCAAGGAACAGGATCAGGGCGATGTTGTTGGCGTCGACAAAGCTCTTCAGGGCAGCCCACTTTGCGACGAGCATGCCGAACGGCGCAAGGCACATCCCGCAGATGCCGATGATCATAGCAGAGGCGATCTTCGGCGCGCGCACGATCAGACCGTGCATATCCTCAATATTGCGGCTTCCTGTCGCGTTCTCCACTGCGCCAACGCAAAGGAACATCAGAGATTTGGAAACCGCATGGAACAGGATCAGCATCATCCCGGCCCAGATGGATTCCGGCCGTCCGACACCGGCGCAGGCCGCAATCAGTCCGAGATTCGACACCGTGGAATGCGCGAGAACACGCTTCCCGTCGCTCGTCGCAATCGCCATCAGGGAGGCCGCAAAGAATGTGAAACCACCGATGGTCATCACCATATATCCCGGCAGGGTATCCGCCATCACCGGGCCAAGCCGCAGCAACAGATACACGCCCGCCTTGACCATGGTGGCAGAATGCAGCAGGGCGCTCGTCGGCGTAGGCGCAACCATCGCGCCGAGCAGCCATCCGTTGAACGGCATCTGCGCACTCTTCGTGAGCGCGGCGAAGGCGAGACATGCGACCGGAAGCATCACAAGTGTCTTCCCCGCCGCGGAGGTGTCCGCGGTGATCTGAGAGAGATTTGTCATGTGAAGCTGAAGTGTGCAGTACAGAATGGCGATGGTAAACCCGAGTCCGCCGAGCAGATTCATCCACAATGCCTTGAACGAATTGGCGATGGACTGCGGCAGCTTGTTGTACCCGATCAGCAGGAAGGAGCAGACGCTCGTCACTTCCCAGAAGAAAAAGATCCACCCGAGATTGTCCGAGAGCAGAAGGCCGAACATGGCTCCAAGGAAAACGAACAGCATGGCGAGAAACCACGCGCTGCGCTCCGGATAATCCGTGTGGTGCTGATGATAATCCCGGATATACCCGTTCGCATAGCAGCAGATCAGTCCTCCGACGATGCCAACCACAAGGCACATCATCACCGTCAGATTATCGATGCGGATATAATGCATATTCTGTGCCAGAGAAGCCGCCTCGGACTTTCCTGTGACATCCAGCCACACGACCGGGAGCGTGCCGCCCGCCGACAGCAGCAGGACATAATATTTTTTATACCGGATGCCGTAATAAAAGACTGCTCCCATCAGGAACAGCTCGCCGAGCATGACAAGCACATTCGGGATTCGCGGATCGGTGAGGAACAAATTCTCCGCCCCCGCATGACTGCCCGGCAGAATGTGATTGTCGGTCCAGGCGCAGGCCGCAAGCGCAATCACTGCTGCGATAATGATCATACTGCAGCAGATCGATACCGCGGTTCTTGCGGCAGACGGCTTCCTCATACAGAGCATCAGAAGCGCCGCGGCAAATGGAAAGAAGATCAGAAATACAACGAACTGCATAAGAAGCCCCCTGTTGTATCCTCAGATATTGGCACACTGGCACAGCGATCGGGCCGCCATTGCGCTGTTCTTCATGCAAAGTGCATCACAGGAAACTTTATCACTATCACGCGGTAAAATCAAATTAGAGGAATCGCTTCTGATACAATCAGAGAAATCGTTTCTGATACACGCTGGCTGCCACCTCCTCTGCCAGTCCCTTCAGCACCAGATCCATCATATAGCGGATGGCATCCTGCGTCCGGATCTGGCAGTGAAGCCTCGTCTCCGCCGAGTGGATGAGAAAGGACAGATCGCACAGATCCCGCTCCCCCAGCGCCTCATAGAGCGAGCGCTCCGGCTCCTGCAGGCTGATTTTTTTGAGATAATCCGGCGCAAACGTCTCATCCTCCGCAGAGCGGCGCACGCCCGTCACCGCTTCGATGACATCCTCCGGACAGGTGGCGATTCCCGCGCCCTGCCGAATCAGGCGGTTGCATCCTACGGCAAGCGGATCGGTTATCCGCCCCGGCACCGCATAAAGATCCTTCCCCTGCTCCAATGCAAAATCCGCTGTGATCAGCGATCCGGACCGTTCCCTCGCCTCCACCAGAAGCACAAGGTCAGACAGTGCCGCGATGATACGGTTTCTGGGAGGAAAGAGGCCTGCCATGGGTGCCGTGCCCGGAGCATATTCCGACAGAACACCGCCCCTGCCTGGAAGGGCGTCATAGAGTTCCCGGTTTTCCGCCGGGTAACAGATATCCACCCCGCAGCCCAGAACAGCAAAACTTCTTCCTCCAGCTCCGACTGCCGCCCGCTGAGAGATGCCATCAACGCCTCTTGCCATGCCGCTGATGATCTGAATTCCATTCTCCGCGAGCTCCGTGCCGAACTTCATCGCCATGTCCCGTCCATAGGCGGAGGCCATCCGTGCGCCGACGATGGCTACCGAGGGAGCAGCATCGTCCGGCAGCGCTCCCTTCCCGTAAATACCGTAGGGACTGTCTGGCATCCGGCGTAGCCGGTCCGGAAAGGCTTCGGCGTCCCTGTCGAGAAACCAGATTCCGGACGCGGAAAGCTCCCGCTCCTCCCTGAGCGGATCTCTGTGTCGCTCCCGCAGAAGTCTTTCTGCGATGCCATCCTGCTTTTCCGCCTTCTCCGGAAAACTCTCCCTGCAGATCTCCCGCAGCTCCGCCTCCGGCATGCAGAAGATCTCTTCCGCAAACTGACGCGGATCCTGCCCCGTCAGTTCGAGGAAGGTATCCCGAAGCTTCTGAATCGTCCCCCGCCGGATACCGGTGCCGGACAGCCACAGCGCATAAGGCCTCGTCTGTCCCTCAGGCTCCTGATGTTCCGTGTCTGTCTCCTGTTGTTTTCTCTCCCTCCCCCGGAGTCCCCTGGTACCCTCCCGATTCCCTGAGCATCGTGATACTTCCATCTCCGCTTTATCCGTCGTCCGTTTCACTTCCATCTGCCCCTTTCCCCTGTCAATGACTTCAATTTTGTCCTCTATGCCGCATGTCTCGCGGTGCCCGCATGAGAAACGACCGGCTGGACGTTCCCCTGTATTGAAGCATTGGTACCGCATGTCCAGCGGCACCCGCGTGAGAAACGGCCGAATGGACATTCTCCCGAATCATGGCATGGTGCTGTGGCACCAGGGTCCGCTTCTGTCACGCAGGATTCCAGTATTTTCGATCCGCTGTCCGGTACGCAGCCGCCTCGGTCAGATGCGCTTCCGTTATTTCCCCGCTTCCCTCCAGATCGGCAATCGTGCGTGCGACCTTCAGCATGCGGTGAAACGCCCTGGCCGAGAGTCCGAGACGGTCAAACATCTGGCCGACAAACCGTTTCTGCGGCTCCCCGAGTCTGCAATATTGATCCACCATCCCTGCATCCATCTCCGCGTTGCACCGGATGCCTGTTCCGGCAAAACGGTCTTCCTGAATTTTTCTTGCCGCGATCACCCGCTGGCGGATCGTCTCACTCCGTTCCTCCTCTCTGGGTTCCATCAGCTCCTGCACCTTCACACTGACGACTTCTGCGCACAGATCCATCCGATCGAGAATCGGGCCGGAAATCCTCGAGAGATATCGGGTGAGCTCCGGCTTCGTGCAGCGGCACCGCTGATCAGGATAGTATCCGCAGGGGCAAGGATTCATCGCGGCGATGAGCTGAAATCTCGCCGGATATACATAGGTACCGGTTGTCCTTGCGATTCTGATCTCATGATCCTCCATAGGCTGCCTCATCAGATCAATCGTCTCCCTCCCGAATTCCGGAAATTCATCCATGAACAAAACGCCGCGGTTTGCCAGTGTGATGATACCAGGACCCGGCACAGCTCCGCCTCCCGCAAGAGCCGCTCTCGTCACCGTGTGGTGCGGCGCCAGAAACGGCCGCTCCGTGATGAGACACTGTCCCTCCGGAATCATACCGGCGACGCTGTAAATGGCCGAAATCTCAAGACTCTCCTCCCGCGTCAGCGGCGGAAGAATGCTTCGGAACCGCTCCGCGAGCATACTTTTTCCTCCTCCCGGCGGGCCGATCATCAGAACGTTATGAAAGCCTGCAGCCGCGATCTCCAGCACGCGCTTTGCCGCCTCCTGCCCGTGGATTTCAGCAAAATCCGGCATTTCAGTCCCTGTATTTCCGCTGAGCAGAGCAGCTGCGTCCACTTTTCCGGGCCGTATGACACGGTTTCTGGAGGCCCGCGGCTCCAGCAGATACCGGATCATCTGCCTGACCGAGCGGACGCCGACAACATCGACATCTGGCACAACAGCCCCCTCCATGGCGTTCTGCTCCGGCACAATCACGGTGTGGCATCCGTGTGCCGCCGCACGCTCCGTCATAGGCAGCACGCCCCGGATCGGCTTGACCTCTCCGTCAAGTCCCAGCTCCCCGGCGATCATCACCCCTTCTGTATCCTTCCGCGCGACGACGCCGAGTGCCGACAGAATTCCTGCCGCTACCGCCAGATCCAGAATCGCGCCCCGCTTTGGGACATCTGCCGGAGAGATATTCACCGTAATACGGGACGCCGGGATGGCGATCCCCGCATTCCGCAGCGCAACACGCACCCGCTCGCCGGATTCCTTCACCTCCGATCCGAGGAATCCCACCATCGTGAATCCCGGCAGCCCGTCCGCGATGTTAGTCTCCACCTCCAGCAGGCAGGCATTCAGTCCGAACACCGCGCAGGTTTCAATACTGCTGTACATGAACCGTTCCCCTTTCCTTTCTGCTGATGCAGCTGGATATCCTTGCCGCAGCAGCAGTCGCTTAGAAAATTTTATGCGGCTGAAAAGACATCTGATAAAAAGAAAATGAAAGAAAATGAAAAAAGACTGGAGAGAAATAAAAGACCCGGTCACGTTCGCATACATGCGCGTACATGACCGCAGAGAATTTCCTTTAGAAGTTTTTATCCGGCAGGTGCCGCTGAGAACGCGGCTCGAATATCCCGATACATATCCCGATACGGGGAAAAACCATTCGGGCGTTTTCCTGCGGGCGCCGCTGAGAGTGCGGCTTGTTATACAAGAATGAGATCAGAAGCCGCTCCCGCTGTCGATGCGTTTCTGCATCGCATCCGGGTCCGCGGCAAATTGGATCGCGTGATTCCGGTCGATCATCCGGCTGTGATACAGCTGCAGAATGGAATCGTCCATGGTGACCATTCCGGACAGACGGCCCGTCTGGATCACCGAATTCAGCTGCCAGGATTTTGATTCCCGGATCATATTCCGGACTGCGCTGTTTGTCCGCATCACCTCGAAGGCGGCAATGCGTCCGCTGCCATCCGCCCTCGGAATCAGCTGCTGGGAGATCACCGCCTCAAGCACTCCGGCCAGCTGAATCCGGATCTGCTGCTGCTGATAAGACGGGAAGATATCGATCATGCGGTCAACAGTACTCGCCGCACCGATCGTGTGCAGCGTCGAGAAAACCAGATGGCCCGTCTCCGCCGCGGTCACAGCGATGCTGACCGTATCGAGATCGCGCATCTCACCCACCATGATCACATCAGGATCCTCGCGCAGAGCCGAGCGGAGGGCGTCCGCATAGGAATCCGCGTCCAGCCCGATCTCCCGCTGGTTCACGATGGACCGGGCATGGCGGTGCATGTATTCGATCGGATCCTCCAGCGTGATGATGTGCATCTCCCGCGTGGTGTTGATCCGTTCCACGAGAGATGCCAGTGTCGTGGACTTGCCGCTCCCTGCCGGTCCTGTGACAAGAACAAGTCCGTGATTGAGTTCCGTCAGCTTCGTCACAGACTCCGGGATTCCCAGTTCCTCCGGTTCCGGCACATCAAAAGCCACAAGGCGGATGGCGAGCGCCACCGAGCCTCTCTGCCGGTACACATTGAGGCGGTACCGTCCGGTCTGTGGAATGGAAAAGGACAGATCACACTCCCCATGCTGTGCGAAATGTTCCTTCTGCCGCTCATTCAGCAGTTCAGCTGCAATGGTCTCCGTATCGTCCGGTGTGAGACGCGGAAACCCTTCCGCATCGTACAGGCCCCCATCGATCCGGAGCTTGGGCGGAATGCCGACTGTCAGATGGACATCGGATGCATTCCGCTCGTGTGCAGTTTTCAAAACCTCCCGAAGATTGATCATGTAACGCTGCCCCAGCTGTCAGCGCGGCGTATAGCCCGCCGGATATACCATCATTCCATTTGCATCCACCTGGACCGGGATGCCTGCGTTGTCATAGAACACCTGGTTGGTCACCAGCTTTCCATCAGGACCGAAGTAGAACCAGCCGCCGCCGATGTTATGCCAGCCGATCTCGAGAGCACCATTCGTGCCAAAGAAATACTTATCCTTGCCAATGACCACAAGTCCTGTCTGCATTCTGCCATCCGGAGCGAAGTAATAAACACTTCCGCCGACCGGCACCAGTCCCTTCTGCATCTTGCCGTCCGTCCCGAAATAATACACCGATCCGGCGATAGTCTGCAGACCAGTCTGCATCTTGCCGTCCGTGCCGAAGTAATAGGTGTCCGCACCGATTGTCGCAACACCGGTCTGCATTCTGCCGTCTGTGCCGAAGTAATATACAGCGCCATTGATCGGCACAAGCCCTGTCGTCACCGCACCCGTGTTCGGATTGAGATAATACAGAGCACCGTCGATGGTCTGCCAGCCGAACAGCATCTGCCCGTTCTTCGGGCTATAGTATGTCAGGTTTGCTCCGTCCTGGTACCATCCGGTATACATTTTGCCATCCGCCGCAAACAGATAATGCTGTCCCTCGATCACCTGCCCGCCGATGACTGCAAGCCCGTCGCTGCCGAAGTAATACATGGTGCCTTCGATATTGCCCCATCCGATCAGCGCCGCACCGTTCTGTGCCGGGTCGAAATAATACAGTCTGTTCTGCCCGTTGTTCAGCCAGCCCGTGTAGCACGCCTGCGAGTTCGGGTCAAAATAGTACATCTTCCCATCGATCGTCTGCATGCCGGTGACGCGCTTGTAATTCTGATAATAGTAAGTGTTGTTGTTCCGGTGATCCCATCCCGTCGCAATGATGGAAGAGAAATAGTCCTTGATGCAGGAATCCATATCTACTCTGCCGCTGATGCCGGCGACGGAGCCGTGGCTGGAATACTGCCACATCGCAACAGGGCCGGGATAGTCACACACCGAATTGTACTGTGCGACCCATTTATCCCAGGACACCGGACCCATGCGTTCCACAAACCAGTTTCTGCTGGTGTAAACCATGGGGGTGTAACCGGCGCTGTAAATCACAGAGCAGAATGCATTGACAATTGCCGCCTGATCCGAGGGCGACACCCCGATGAGAGACTTGTCCTCAAAATCGATCGCAATCGGGAAAGAGACCGTATAATTCGCGCATGCATTTACTACCAGATTGGCATCCGCCACAGCCTGCGCCGGATTCTGTGCAAAGGTATAGCAGTATACGCCTGTCCGTATCCCGGCTGCCGCCGCAGAAGACATATTATAGCCAAAATAGCTGTCAATCCCGTACAGCGTGTTGCCGCAGCGAACCATGGCAAACGTGATGCCGGCGTTCTTGACCTGCTTCCAGTCAATCGCGCCCTGATAGGAGGAGACATCGATGCCCGTCTGGGCCGCCTCGGACTCGATGCCGGCATGCGGAGCAAACAGCGCCAGGAAAAAGGCTGCCGCCAGAGCTGCCAGCAGGGAAATCAGCCTGCCGCCGCTTCTTCCGGAACCACCCTGCCGTCCGGAAGAACCTTCCGCAATGCTGAGACGCCCTTCCTGCTTCATACTCTGATTTTCTGTGTTCAATGTTCTCTCCCCACTTTCCATCCGCACGGCCGGAATATATCCGGCCGTGCGGTACGTACTTTTTGATTCGGATTGACTTCCGGTGGAACCCGTGCGCCACCACAGCCCCCGCGCCGGTTCACCGTGACAACTGCACCGCCTTTGCTGCAGCCGTCCGCGAGCGCGCTGTAGAAATAATATTAGACGGCGCCGACTGTACCGTCAATGACAAATCAGGTAATTTGTCAGCAAAACAAAAAATCCGCCATCACATAATTGGACAGGTCCATGCCTCGTTCCGTGAGGCGGATTCGTCCGCCATCACGCACAAGCAGTCCCTCCCGCTCGTGTGCCGCAATCACTGTTCCATATACACTCTGCACGGAGACGCCGAATGTCTTTGCAAACAACGCTTCTGAGATTCCCTCCGTCATGCGCAGGCCGAGGAACATGAACTCCTCCATCTGTTCCTCCCTTGTCAGACTCTCAGGTCCCTCACTGTACTCACGGCCGGGCGCCCTGCAGTATCTGTCCACATCGCGGATATTTGTAAACCGCTCGTTTCCGAAGAGCGACGCTGCACCGGCGCCAAGTCCGAGATATGGATGACGCTTCCAGTACCCGATGTTATGGAGACATTCCCGCCCCGGCCGGGCAAAATTGCTGATTTCATACTGCGCAAGCCCATGCGCCGCAAGAAACCGTCCTGTGAAGTGAACCATTGCCCGCTCCGTCTCCTCATCAGGAATTCCGGGCAGAGAAGGATCCTTCTCTGTCCCCTCTCCATACATCCGGTAAAACGGTGTCCCTTCCTCCACGATCAGACTGTAGGCAGAGATGTGCTCAGGGCTGAGGCGCACGGCTCTGTCCAGGCTGTACTCCCAGCTCTCCATGGTCTGCCCGGGAATGCCTGACATGAGGTCCAGATTCAGATTGTCAAATCCTGCAGCCCTCGCCAGCTCCACCGCACTGGCCGCCTCCTCCGGGGAATGAATCCGTCCGAGCGTCCGAAGCTCCCCCGCATCAAAGGACTGTACCCCGATCGAAAGCCGGTTCACACCGAGCCTTCGCATCTCACGGAGCCAGTGCTCCGTCACCGTGCCGGGATTGCATTCCATAGAGATCTCGGCGTCTTTCCGGATTGAGAAACAACCGCGCAGTGTCTCCAATATCTCTGCCGCCTGATTTTCCGTGAGCAGGGAAGGAGTTCCTCCGCCGAAATAGACGGTGTCCGCTGTTATTCCCTCTCTCATCCGGGCTGCCTTCTCCCGGATTTCCTGAAGCAGCGCATCGACGTAGCGCTGACGTTTCTCCGGCCCGGCCGGTCCTGACAGAAAGTCACAGTACAGGCACTTTCTCACGCAGAAAGGAATATGAAGATACAGACCGACCCGGTCCTCATACCGTTCCGATTCATAGTCCGTCAGTTTCAAGCCCGGCATCCTCTCTGTTCTGTTCCGCGCCGTCATCGTCCTGTCCGCCGTCATCGTCCTGTCCGCCGGCCGGCGTGAGCCGGTCCGTCAGAATCCGGATACCATTGAGCTCCGTATCCGGCTGCAGCGGGATCAGAATAAACTCCCTTCCGTCGATGACGCGCGTCGTGATCATGTCCGCCATCTCGCTCTTCACCGTGATCGAGACACTGGGGGCCTTGATCTGCATGGTGGAGGTCCGGGCGAGACTCTCCGCGGTGAAGGAACCGCCTGCGCCGACCGCCTCCTCGAATTTTGAGGCAAAATTCTGCATCGACTCCGGTGCAGCGCCGCTCTCCTGCAGAATGCGCGACACCTCCGTCCGGCCCAGCTCCAATGTGCCCGGATTGTCCTCGTCCTGCTTCACCATCTGCACGAGATTGTCGGAGACGGTCTTGACGTTTTCAAAGGTACAGTCCCGCCCCAGCGTCTGCTCCACCAGGTCAGAAAACAGTTCCTTCTGTGCCTTCTCCGTGATCGGCATGTCCGATCCGACGATGCCATCCATCAGCTCGGGATGACATTCCTCCTCTTTTCTGGAGTAATAGAGGACAGAATGAATATCCGGCTCCCGGTCCGTGAACGCAGGGAAGAGAAAGCCGAGCATGGGCATCTGCACACCGAGGTCCCCCGCTTTATTCACAAAGGTCTGATTCAGCGCGTCAAAACACAGGCCCTCCTTCACCTCCGCAACAGGGCAGATGCAGCAGACAAAGAAAGAATATACATAATCCGACGCATCCTCCATCACGAGGCCGTCCGATGTTTTCTTCGGAATATCATAATTTCCATGTGCCAGAAGCACCAGATGCCTGCCCGCATCATCCAGCTTGTCCAGAATACCGGTGCAGAAATCATGAATCATCTGCCGGTCGTCCAGCCCGGACTGGAGGAGGGCGTACATCGCCGTCTGTCTTCCGCCGGCTTCCTCCTCCTTGAGCGGAAATTCCAGATCAAACAGATTTTTCCCCTGCTTTCCGGAGAGCACCTTCCGGAACAGTTCACAGTATTTTGCCTGTTCCTCGTCCGGCAGCGCCAGAAACGTCTCGTCCAGATCCAGAATAATCTCCCCATCCTCGCCGGCAAAGCAGCCGCCAATTTTGTCGATGACACACCGCCGTCCGCCGAGAATCCCGCGGATCTCCGCAATTTCCTTCTTATCCATAACAACAATTCCTTTCTTCCGGATGTTTTCCACAGCACGAAGCCTCCAGGACCCGTCAGGTTCTGGAGGCTTCGTGCTGTGGGAACGCTGGTTTCTGCCTTGCAAGGAATCCGGTTTTCTTTCTCAGGAACAGCTCCTTTCACCGACTGGGAGCCAAAGTCTGTTCCGGTGGAAACCGCCCCCGCCATGACAGCAGATCCGTCAGGTTAACGGCCGATCTTCGGAAGCAATCCCGCTTTCTTGAGCGGACCGCGGACAGCCAGGTAAACAAGCACGGTCACAACCACAGACAGCGCCGCATTGACCGATGTCGTCAGGAGATTCAGCTTGAAGATGGCATCCGCTGCGCTCTTTCCGAGAATCAGTCTCTTATATATATAGCCCAGTCCGGGATCCGCGATAATATTGATACCGAGACCGCAGACAGAAGCTGCGATGGTTTTAAAGACAAGCGCTTTCCTGTCTGTCTCTGCACTGATATGGAGCACCTTATGTCCCACAAGTCCGGTCACCAGACCGATGAGAAGCTTGCAGAGAAAGGTCTTCGGCGCATAGACGACATAAACCGGGTCCAGAAGATCGCCGATCGTCATGCCGATGGCTCCGCCGAGGCCGCCCCAGAATCCGCCGAGCAGCAGCGCGCCGATGGCGACCACCGCATTGCCGAGATGAAAGCTGGTGGCATCTCCCCCGACATACAGCTTGATCTGCAGGAAGGTGAACACAACATAGGAAAGCGCCGCAAACAGCCCCACAAATACAATCCGCATCACCGTGCGGTGCGCGGCGGTCTCCTTTGCAGCTGCACTCTGATTCGTGGTATTCTGTGCTAATTCTGTCATAATACTCTCCTCCTCACCCGGCGTTTCATGCACACCGTCTGTTTTTTCCTCTGTCAGGGGAGAGTATAGCACGAACTGGAATGTTCAAAAGTGCCAATATATGATATTTTGACCAGTCCACTTTTAATTGTCACTGTCGAGCCGAAGCACATTCATAAAGGCTTCCTTTGGAATTTCCACGCTGCCGACCATCTGCATGCGCTTCTTGCCTTCCTTCTGCTTCTCCAGAAGTTTCTTCTTGCGGCTGATGTCGCCGCCGTAGCACTTGGCCAGAACATCCTTGCGGACCGCCTTCACCGTTTCCCGCGCCACGACTCTGCCGTTGACCGCCGCCTGGATCGGGACATCAAACAGCTGCCGCGGGATCTCACCCTTGAGCTTCTCGCACATCTTTCTGCCTCGCTCATACGCCCCCTCCTCATTGACAATAAAGGAGAGCGCGTCCACCGGCTCCTTGTTCACCAGAATATCCATGCGGACAAGTTTTGCGGGCTGATATCCCTTCAGCTCATAGTCAAAGCTCGCATAGCCGCGGGAGCGCGATTTGAGCGCATCGAAGAAATCATAGATAATTTCATTCAGTGGCAGCTCGTACTTCAGAATCGCGCGTGTTGTCTCAATGTAGTCCGTGGAGAGATAGACGCCCCGGCGCTCCTGGCACAGCTGCATGATGGGCCCGATATATTCCGTAGTGACCATGATCTCCGCGTTCACGATCGGCTCCTCCATATGCTCGATCTCGGTCGGATCAGGCAGATTGGCCGGGTTCGTGAGATCGATCACAGAGCCGTCAGTCTTATAAATCTTATAGACGACACCAGGCGCTGTCGCGATGATGTCAAGGTCATTCTCCCGCTCCAGGCGCTCGAGCACCACCTCCATATGAAGCAGGCCGAGAAAGCCGCAGCGGAATCCAAATCCGAGTGCGAGGGAGGTTTCCGGCTCAAAAGTCAGGGCGGCGTCGTTGAGCTGTAGCTTTTCGAGCGCGTCCTTGAGGTCAGGATAGCGCTGTGAATCCGCCGGATACATACCGCAGAACACCATGGGCTGCGCCGGCTTGTACCCCGGCAGTGCCTCGCTGCAGGGTCTCGCCGCTTCCGTCACGGTGTCGCCGACCCGCGCGTCCTGGATGTTCTTGATGGAAGCGGTGAAGTATCCGACCATGCCGCATCCCAGCTCATCGCAGGGAATGAAGCGGCCCGGTCCGAAATATCCCACCTCCACGATATCCTCGAGCGCGCCGGTGGACCACAATCTGACCTTCATGCCCGGCCTCAGGACGCCGTCCCGGATGCGGACAAAAACCACGACACCGCGGTAGGAATCATAGATGGAGTCAAAGATCAGCGCTTTCAGCGGCGCCTCCGGATCCCCCGACGGCGCCGGCAGCTTATGAACCACCTGCTCGAGCACCTCATGAATGCCGATTCCGTTCTTGGCTGAGATGAGCGGCGCATCCTGTGCGTCGAGACCGATGACGTCCTCGATCTCCTCGCGGGTCTCCTCCGGTCTCGCGGAGGGCAGATCGATCTTATTGATCACCGGGATGACCTCCAGATCGTGATCAATGGCCAGATAGCAGTTTGCCAGCGTCTGTGCCTGAATGCCCTGGGTGGCATCCACAATCAGTATGGCTCCGTCACAGGCAGCCAGCGACCGGCTCACCTCATAGTTGAAATCGACATGACCGGGCGTGTCGATCAGGTTCAGGATATATTCCTCCCCATCGTCTGCATGATAGATCAGACGGACCGCCTGCGACTTGATCGTGATGCCGCGCTCGCGCTCGATCTCCATATTGTCGAGGACCTGATTTTCCATCTCCCGTTTAGTCAGGACGCCTGTCATCTCGATCATGCGGTCAGCCAGGGTCGACTTGCCGTGATCAATGTGTGCCACGATACAGAAATTGCGGATTCTCTGCTGAACAGTCAGGGACATGGTATTCTCCATCAGGGTTATCATCTCGTGCTCCGCACTCGTTGTTGTGCGGTCGCCAGGTGCCACGATTTGCAGGCAAGCCTGCATCGTGGCACCTGGCTCGTCGCTTTTCAAAAAATCGGCAGAAGATCCTCGAGAGGGCTCGGATCTCCTGCCGATACATGATCATTTCTCCTGCCGCCCCGGGCTTGTTGTCCGCGGCAGCTGCAAGATGTATTACGCTTCGATCTTGTTCACAGACACGGAAAGGCGGGAAACCTTTCTGGATGCGGTATTTTTCTTCAGAACGCCCTTGGAAGCGGCAGACTCAATCTTGGAAGTAGCTTCCTTCAGCGCTGCTGCAGCAGCATCCTTGTCCTTCGCTTCTACCGCCGCATTGACCTTCTTGACTGCGGTCTTGACGCTGCTCTTGACAGACTTGTTGGCCTCGGCCTTCTTGGCGTTGGTGATGATTCTCTTCTTGGCAGATTTAATGTTCGCCATCTCTATTCCTCCATGAATGATACTCATGATTCCAGATAATCCGGGTCATGCTGCCCGGACAGGCGGAGACACGTGCGTCTGCCGGCCGCATACGCCGTATATTGTATCGGTCCCGCCCGCAGTTGTCAACGATTTTGCGCCGCTTTGCCGAAGATTTGCACCAGATTATGCAACAGATGCAGCAGATTCTCACTCAGATCCAGCCGCAGCGGAGATGCATCTGAATCCAAGCCATCTGCCGGTTGGAAAGCCGCATACAGACGTCTCCTCAGGGATTCGTAAAATCCAGCACCGGCTGCGCAGGCCGGCTCTCCGGCTCAACGCTGACGGCCTTCAGAATCATGCCTTCTCCGGTCACAACATCGTAGCCCTCCTGGCTGACCCTGGAAAGTCCGCGGTACGAAATGTCACCCGGCGTCACCTCCGCCGTGACGCGCACATACTGTCCCGCCATCAGTTCATCCGCCCTGTCATACTGCACGACATTGCCGAACATCCGGATGTCATTGGCGCAGCATCCCATGATCGGTCTGGCGCTGATGAAATATCCGCCCGGAAAATCCGCCGGCTTCACGACATCAGCCAGGAACTGCACCCGCTTTCCCTCGTACCAGTCCGGATGATCGAAAATATCCTGAAACCAGATGGCATAGTTGATCCCATCCAGCACGATCGGGTCCGCCTGAATATCATATGGCAGGTCCTCCGCCTCCGCGGTGTCCACCTCGCCGTCCTTGTCCTCAAAAATCAGTTCCGCATTCGGGTTGATTGCCTTCAGATTCCGCTTATACCGGATCAGCGTCTTCTTATCGATGCCATCGCACCGGTTCACCATGATGAGTTCTGTATTGCGGATCTGCTCCGCCAGCAGGCTTTTCAGGTCACCGTTGCCAAAGTACATCGGGAAGGTGGATGCGTCGATGGTCGTCATTTCCTGCTCCAGCATCCATTTCTTCGGGATCCGGAATTTCCGGAAATCCCACATTCCGTTCCATTCAATCAGAATGCGCTCCGGATTGTATTTTGCATCAAGTGCCATCAGCGCCGCCGGTGTGAAATCATCCACACTTTCGATTTCTTCCTTCACGGTATTGGTCGCCCGGAGCAGCTTCGGACCGTAACCGACCTCGCCCTCCTCACAAGTGATGAGAAGGGTTGTGCCGTTCGTCCGGAAATACGGCTGCCCGATCGTGTACGCAAAGAACGACGTCTTTCCGCTCTCCAGAAAGCCATTGATGACATAAACAGGTTTGGCCATAGTGTGTCACTCCGATCAGTTCTTGTCGTGCTTCTCAAACAGGGCATCCAGCGCGTCGTCGTCCAGATCCGCGCCGATGACACAGATTTTGCCGGTGACGTCCGCTGCGCCGCTGCGCACATTGCTTTCCTCCGGGACGTAGTCAAAATGAATCCAGCTCCCGTCCTCCGCAGGCAGCATGCCCTTCGCGCGGAGCACCGTACCGTACTGGCCGCTCCCCAGCTCCGCGAGGCAGTGCTCCACCTCGTCCTTCGTATACCGGGCAGGCGTCTCCATGCCCCAGCTGCCGAACACTTCGTCCGCGTCATGCTCGGAGTGATGGTGCGTCACGCCGTGCTCGTCCGCCTCCGCGGTACCCTCGTGATGATGGTGGTGGTGATGATGGTGCTCGTGCTCCTCTTCCCCGTCTTCATCCTCTCCTTCATGATGACTGCCGTGTTCATCATGATCATGCTCATCCCTGTGATCATGGTCCTCGTCATCATGGCCGTGCTCATCCTCATCCTCTCCGTCGTGATGATGATGGTGATGATGGTGCTCCTCCTCTTCACCGGATGCCAGCACCTCGTCGAGCAGCTCCTTCTGAAGGTCATGATTGCCCTCGATGGTATCGAGCACGGTCCGGCCGTCCAGCTCAGCCAGCGGTGTCGTAATGATGACCGCGCGGCTGTTGTGCTCCCGCAGAAGCGCCACCGCCTCCTCAATCTGCTGCCCGGATGCCCTGTCTGTTCGGGTAAGCAGGATGGTGCCGGCATTTTCAATCTGATTCAGGAAGAATTCGCCGAAATTCCGGATATACATTCTCGCCTTTGTGGCATCCACGACGGCAACCGCACTGTTCAGCTCCATATCGGTGCCGGCCGCGGCATCGTTCACCGCCCTCATGACATCGGACAGCTTTCCCACGCCGGAGGGCTCGATCAGGATCCGCTCCGGGTGGTACTGCTCCATCACTTCCTTGAGCGATCTGCCAAAATCTCCGACGAGCGAGCAGCAGATGCACCCCGCGTTCATCTCACGGATTTTGATGCCGGACTCCTTCAGAAATCCGCCGTCGATGCCGATTTCGCCGAACTCATTTTCAATCAGGACAACCTGCGTGCCCGCGAGCGCTTCCTTCAGCAGCTTCTTGATCAGGGTAGTCTTGCCGGCTCCAAGGAAACCGGACACAATGTCGATCTTTGTCTTTGCCATTTCCATACCTCACGCCGCACCTGCCGCGGCCTCTTTGAACCTGAACCTTTGCAGCGGCGCGCGGACTGTCCTTCTCCGCACGCCGCTGCAAAGATTTCTACATACAAGTCAGCTCCCGCCCGCGGGAGTCATTGATTATAAAAAGGGTGAGCAGGACTGTAAGCCGGGTTATGTCATTCAAGATGATCATCTGTCTAGAGCCTGCGTTGCCACAGACTTCAAGCGACCCACCTGAGGACATGGACGGGCAGCCCGTGGTCCTCTGTTCGGTCTTGCTTCGGATGGGGTTTACAATGCGCGCCCTGTTGCCAGGCCGCCGGTAGTCTCTTACACTGCCCTTTCACCCTTACTTTCCGCGCCGGAGCGCGGGAAGCGGTCTGCTCTCTGTTGCACTTTCCCGGGAGTCGCCTCCGCCGGCCGTTAGCCGGCATCCTGCCCTGTGAAGCCCGGACTTTCCTCACCTGCGCCCTTTCGGGACCTGCAGCCGCGATCATCCGCCCTGCTCACCGCTTGTCTACTTTAGTAAGCACTTCAGAATTTGTCAAATAGTTCCGTATCAGCACACACAATAGTTCCGTGCCGGCGCGCGCAGCAGTTTCGTATCAACCCACATAAAAATCCCGCGTCAGCGCACGCCGAAGCACCCGCCTCCCACGAACTCCCGCAGAAGGGAATTCTTCGGCACGGCCGCCGTGTCCACACCCACAAAGTAGTCCAGAAACTTCAGCAGCCGCTTGGCCTCGTAGTACTCCGGCTCACCCGGATGCACATTGTAAAGCTCCGGCTCGGCGAACTGCTTCAGCACGGAAAGCTCGTAAATCAGCACCGAATTGAACGTGACATCAGCGTCGTCCTGATATGGGAAGATATACTGCTCCTCCCCCTCCCGGACGCTCCGCCAGGCCCGGATGGTCTCCTTCGCGGAATACCCGCGCGTCCGGGCATCGCGCACCATCCGGCGCAGGAGCCTTGCGTCCGTCGAGGGAATGCGGTTGTGCTCGTCGATATTGAGACTGGTGAGCGCGCTCGTATAAATTTTGAACTTGTTTTTCTCCGGAAGCGCCTCTGTGGTCTTCGGATTGAGGCAGTGTATCCCCTCGATGATCAGGACATCCTTGTCCCCCAGCTGCATCCGGTCGCCTTTATATTCCCGCCTGCCCGTCTTGAAATTAAAGGTAGGCATCTCCACAGCCCTGCCCTCCAGCAGGTCGCTCATATCGTCCCCGAACTGTTCGAGGTCAATCGCCTCAAGGCATTCGAAATCATAATTGCCGTCCTCATCCACCGGCGTTCTGGAGCGGTCGACAAAATAATTGTCGAGGCTGATGATGTGCGGCACGAGTCCGAACGAGCGGAGCTGAATGCCGAGCCGGTGCGCAAAGGTCGTCTTGCCGGACGAGCTCGGCCCGGCGATCAGCACAAACTTGACCTCCCCGCGTTCGAAGATCATTTCCGCGATATCGCCGATTCTGCGCTCCTGCAGCGCTTCCTGGACCAGAATCATGTCGCTGATCTGTCCTGCGCAGATCTGGTCGTTGAGATCGCCGACGGTGGCGATGTTCACCCGCTCTCCCCACTCCGTGGACAGGCTCAGCGTGTCAAACAGGTTCTGCTGATCTGCAAATGCATCGAGACGGTCCGGATGCTCCATCGTGGGAAGCACAAGGACCATACCGCCGCGGTAAGGCATCAGCTGGAACAGACGGACATATTTTGTGTTAGGCAGCATATAGCCGTAGAAGTAATCCGAATAGCCATCCAGATTATAGACATTGATCGTCGAGCCCCTCCGGTAGTGGAACAGTTTGACCTTATCCTCCATCCCCTGCCTTGCGAAAAGCTCAATGGCATCGTCGATCGGATAGGTCTTTTTAGTGATGGGAACCGCTCTGTCGCGGAGCTCCTCCATCTTCGCCTGGACCTTCTGCGTGAAGGCAGCGTCCACCTCCCCATCCAGGCCGTGTACAGAGCAGAAGAAGCCGTTGCCGAGTGCAAACTCAATCTTGACATGCACGCCGCGCCCGCATAGTGCGTCGACAGCGCGCACCAGCAGCAGCTCCGCGGTTCTGCAGTAGGTGTTGAAGCCCGTGGGCGTTCTCGTCGTGAGAAACGTCAGAACGCCGTCCCTGTCCACACGTTTGCCGAGTTCGCGCATCTTTCCATTCACCGTGACCAGCGCAATCGTGCCATCGTGTGCGCTCTGGTACTGGTCCGCGATCGTCTCGTAGAGCGTTCCCCGCTCAAAATTTCTGGTCACCCCGTCAATCATCAGTGCCGGCATGCCGTCTTCCTCCTCTCCTCTGTTCTGTCTTATCTTTCTGCGTCCGTTATATCTCCGTGTAAGGCTCCCCCTGCTCCGATTCCATCACCGCGATCTCCGGCACCTCCCGGTTCAGGAAATCCTTCATGTACGGAAGGAACAGCTTCTCGACTCCGAAATGTCCGGCGTCGATGACCGCAACGCCCTTCTCCACCGCATCGAGACCCACATGATGCGTGATATCGCCGGTGACCATGACATCCGCACCTGCTGCCAGCGCCCTGTCGATGTCATCCTTGCCGCTGCCGGGCAGAATCGCCGCCGTGACGACGGGCTGGTCCGGATCTCCGTAGCAGCGCACTCTGGCCACATGAAAGGTATCCCGCACCAGCGCCGCAAAATCCCGCAGCGGCATGTATCCCGGCAGTGTGCCGATCCTGCCCAGCCCCTCATGCGAGATGTCGTCCTCATAGGTGACCTCGAGCACCTCCCGGTTCTCCAGCTTCAGCTCGTCCGCTGCCGCGTCCGCCATCCCCATGATGTCAAAATTCGTATGGCAGGCATAGTAAGCGATATCCCTGCGCGCCAGTTCCAGAATCCGCCTGCCGATATAATCCGTGTCATTCACCTGCTTCACGCCGTGGAAAATCATCGGATGGTGCGTGATCAGCGCATCCGCGTTTCTCTGCACAGCCTCTTCGATCACGCGGTCCGTCGCATCCACGGCGAGCAGGACGCGCTGCACCTCTTTGTCCGAGCGCCCGCAGAGAAGTCCGACATTATCCCAGTCAAGCGCGAAGCTTTTCGGACAGAGTTGCTCAATCTCCTCCATCAGCTTTGACATCCGCATGAAAAGTACCTCCGAATCGTCTCAATATCTTCCAGTGCCTGCTCAAACTGGCGCCGCTTCCCGGCATTTTCTGCCGCTAGTCCATCCAGAATCCGCCGGAGGGCAGGTTCCCTGAAATCCAGAAATGCCTTCAGCACACCGTCCCGGTTCTTCAAAAGAATCGGCCCGTAATAATCGTCGATGCGCTCTCCAAGACCGGACGTGGCCATAGGAGCGCTGCGCGCCGCGCGGATCACCGGATAATATTTCCCCTGCTCCTTCACCATGCGCTCCGCCGTGATCCCGAAGGGGAGACGCCGGAGAGCGGCCCTTACTCTGTCCGGGTCCTTCTGCGGCTCGAGAATCAGCTCCTGAAAGGAGGCCGTCTTCTCCGGTTCCCGGAGCAGAATATCCGCCATCATCTGTCCGCCCATGCCGGCAATTACAAGGCTGTCCGCCTCACCGGCCTCATAGGCATCAAGCCCGTCCGACAGCCGGAACACAATCCTGTCCCCCAGATGTTCTCTGACAGCATTCTCCTGTGCCCTGGAGAGCGGTCCCTCCCTGAGATCCATGCCGATCGCATATGGGACGGTCTGATTTCCCAAAAGATATAAGGAGAGAAGACCATGATCGCAGCCCACGTCTGCAAGCCGAAGCCCCGGCGTCACCAGAGAGGCAATCACGAGAAGGCGTTCTGATAATTGTCTGTTCATCGCTCCAGCCCGCCTCACATCCTGCGTCAGTCCAGATAATCCTTGAGCTTCCTGCTGCGGCTCGGATGGCGGAGCTTGCGGAGCGCCTTTGCCTCAATCTGCCGGATGCGCTCACGGGTGACATTGAATTCCTTGCCCACTTCCTCCAGCGTCCGCGCCCGCCCGTCATCCAGGCCGAACCGCAGACGCAACACCTTCTGCTCACGGTCCGTCAGGGTGTCGAGGACCTCCTGGAGCTGATCCTGCAGCAGACTGAACGCTGCGGCCTCCGCCGGAACCGGAACATTGTCATCCTGAATGAAATCGCCAAGATGACTGTCCTCCTCCTCGCCGATCGGCGTCTCGAGGGAGACCGGCTCCTGCGAAATTTTGATAATCTCGCGGACCCGCTCCACCGGGATGCCCATCTCCTTCGCAATTTCCTCCGGGGTGGGCTCCCGCCCCAGCTCCTGCAGCAGCTGCCGGCTTACGCGGACCAGCTTGTTGATGGTCTCCACCATGTGAACCGGAATGCGGATGGTGCGCGCCTGATCCGCGATCGCACGGGTGATGGCCTGCCGGATCCACCAGGTCGCGTAGGTCGAGAACTTGAAGCCCTTGCGGTAATCAAATTTTTCAACGGCCTTGATCAGTCCGAGGTTGCCCTCCTGAATGAGGTCAAGGAACAGCATGCCGCGGCCGACATAGCGCTTCGCAATACTGACCACCAGGCGCAGATTTGCCTCCGCGAGGCGGTTCTTCGCCTCCTTGCCGGACGCAATCATTCCCTTCAGTTCGCGATTTGTCTTATCCTTCAGGACATCCAGCGCCTCGCCCTTGAATCCGAGCTCCGTCAGCTTTGCCTCGTCCCACGCCGCATCGTCCGGTGTCTTTGCGATGGCGTCCGGCGTCTTTGCGCCGGTTTTGCGGAACAGCTCCTCGGCCCAGTTTCCCGCCTCCATGCGCTTTGCCAGGTCAATCTCCTCATCAGCGGTCAGCAGCGGAACCTTGCCGATCTCCTTGAGATACATCCTCACCGGATCCTCAATATTCACGCTGTCCGCGACCGCGTCCATGTCGATATTCAGATCCTTGTCCGCCTCGTTGCTCTCCTCCTCGTCCATCAGCTCATCATCGCTGGGGCTGTCGTCGATCCCCTCCGGAAGAGAAATCACAATGCCGTTTTTATCGATTGTGTTATTGACGACCTCCCACTGGTCGTCGTCCAGGTCCATTCCGTCAAAAGCGCCGTCAATCTGGCTCTGCTCCAGAACGTTTCTGTTCTTCTTGCCGAGCGCCACCAGATCATTCAGCTTTTTTTGAAATTCTTCCTGCATCTTTTCGTCCATACTTACGGTATCCTCACTTTTCTCTTATTCTGCGGAGGGCTAAGCCCCGCGCACGCTGAAATGGACCTTCCTCAGATTTTCCAGCGATTTCTTGTTCCGAATGATATTCTTCAGGGCATCCGGGGAACCGGCCTCAGCCTTTTCCTCGCGCTCCACGCTGCCCTTCTTCACCGCATATACGATGTCCCGGAGCGCCTTCTCCCGCTCCTCCCTTCCATCGGGGAGCGTCAGCTCTGCATGAAAGAGCGCCGCCGCCTCCTGCTGCTCCGCCTCCTCGGTAAATAGGCCGATGATCTGCGCCGGCTCGGATGCCGTGCCGGGTGATGCCCAGAACCGCTCCGCCGCGATGCGGCAGACGCCCTCGGAGAAATCTGCCGGCGTCAGATACCTCGCCACCTGAGGGATGAGCTCCGGCTCGTCCGCAAGCCAAGTCAGCAGGTAGCGCTGCGAGGGCAGCGAGACATCCGCATCAGGCGCAGATTTTGCTGTCCGTCCCGCCGGTGCCGGACGATCCGGGATCGGAATATCCCCGAGGCCGTCCTCCACCTGTGCGTATGCGCCGACCATCCGGCGCAGCGCCTCCTCGTCGATGAAATACTGCTGCGCGACGGTCCTTAGGTAGTTCTCCCGTTCCATCTCGTCCGGAAACTGGCCCAGCATCCGCGCTGCCTCGCGGCAGAAATCCGTCTTCTCGGACGGATCCTGCATGTGATAGCGCTTTTCTGCCTGCCTCAGCTCGAAGAAAAACACGTTCTCCGCTTCATCAAGCCGCTGCTGGAATGCCTCCGCGCCCTCCGCCTTGATAAACTCGTCCGGATCCTTGTACGGCTTCAGATTCAGGACTCTGGCGCGCAGCCCGGCCTGACGCAGCACCTGATTGTTCCGGAGCGCCGCCTTCACCCCCGCTTCATCACTGTCATACGACAAAATAATATCCTTCGCGTACCGCTTCAGAATCTGTGCCTGTCCGGTCGTGAAGCTCGTCCCGAGCGAAGCCACCGCCTGTGTGAAGCCGGCCTGATGCATGGAAATCACATCCATATACCCCTCGCACAGAATGAACTGATTCTTCCGGCTCCGCCGCGCAAAATTCAATCCGTACAGATTTCTGCCCTTGTCAAAGATCGGCGTCTCCGGCGAATTGAGATATTTTGGCTTGCCGTCCCCCATCACACGCCCGCCGAACCCGATCACCCGGTTCTCCGCATCCATGATGGGGTAGATCACGCGGTTCCAGAACTTGTCATGCAGTCCCCGCTTCTCGTCGTGAGCAGCCACGCCGGATTCCAGAATCACATCGTCCGCAAAGCCTTTTCCGCGCAGATACCGCACCAGATCCGAATTGCTGCCGTCCGCATAGCCAAGTCCGAAATGGGACATCGTCTGCGGCGTCAGCTTTCTCTCCGTGAGATACCGCATGCCTGCGGCGCCGCGCGGCGACCGGAGCAGATGATAGTAATAGGTCGCTGCTTCCTTGTTCACCGCAAACAATTGATTGCGCCGCTCGATCTGCGCACGCATCTGGGCGCTGTACTCCATCTGCGGCAGCGCCACGCCTCCCCGCTCCGCCAGTGCCTTGAGCGCCTCCTGAAACGAGTAATTCTCATACTTCATCAGGAACGTGATGACATTTCCCCCGGCGCCGCAGCCAAAGCAGTAGAAGATCTGCTTGGACGGCGAGACCGAGAAGGACGGCGATTTTTCATTGTGAAAGGGACAAAGGCCGAAATAATTGGCTCCCTGTTTTTTCAGTTTGACGTACTGGCCCACAACATCGACGATGTCATTGCTGGCCCGCACCTGTTCCACAATCTCATCCGGATAATACAAAATACTTCTCCCAGAACCTCCGCGTCAGCGATTCCAAGTCTTCGGAATGTACAGCTCCTCATAACGCTCAATCGCGAACCGGTCCGTCATGGCGCTGATATAATCGCAGACCACACGCTCACGTGAGTCTCCCTCATCGAGGCGGCTTAACATATACCGCGGAAGTACATCAAGGTGCTCAAGATAATGATCATACAGCCGTTCAACCAGAAGCTCTGCCTTGTGTTCCTCCCCCTTCGCCTCCGGATTTGTATAGACAGCCTCAAACATAAACTGTCGGTAACGGCGGAAGGCAGTCTCCGTCTCTTCAGACATCCGGATCTCCGGCTTTCCCTCGCTTGTGGTGATGATGTCATGAATGAAATGATCCAGACGCTCGTTCAACGTATGCCCTAGCACATCTGTGATCTGCGCCGGGACGCTTTCCTCTGTGAGAATCCCGCCGCGGATGGCATCGTCACAGTCATGATGGAGATACGCGATTTTGTCTGAGAGCCGGACAATCTGTCCCTCCAGTGTGCTCGGCATGAGACTCATCTGATGGTTCAGAATTCCGTCCCGCACCTCTCTGGTGAGATTCAGACCTCTTCCATCCTTCTCCAGGACATCCACCGTGCGCAGTGACTGCTCGTTGTGCCGAAATCCCTCCGGGCATACCCGGTTCAGAACACGCTCCCCGGCATGACCGAACGGCGTATGCCCGAGATCGTGGCCGAGTGCTACCGCCTCCGTCAGATCCTCGTTCAGCCTGAGCGCCCGCGCAATGGTCCGTGCGATCTGTGACACCTCCAGCGTGTGTGTCATCCGTGTCCGGTAGTGATCCCCGTCCGGCACGATGAAAACCTGCGTCTTATCCTTGAGCCGGCGGAAGGATTTGCTGTGAAGGATGCGGTCCCTGTCGCGCTGATAGACAGGGCGGATATCATCCCGTTCCTCCTCCCGCAGTCTTCCCTTTGAATCCACACTGTGTGATGCCCACGGAGCAAGAATTTCCTGTTCTCTCGCCTCAATTTCTTCCCGAATGGTCAATGCCTGTCTCCCGGTTATGATGAAATCTGTACTGAATGATCCCTGACAATTATATCGGCTTCATAATACTTATTCTGCGTGCTGCGGCAAATTCCTTTTTTTATACTAAAAAGGGAACCCATTTCTGGATTCCCGATCTCGTGGGGCGGAGGGGGCTCGAACCCCTGACCTCTTCCGTGTGAGGGAAGCGCTCTCCCGGCTGAGCTACCGTCCCGCATGTGAAGACTGCTCGCCGCAGCCCTGCGTGTTATGGAAAAAGCCGGGACACTGTTTCCCGGCCCTTCGCTGCGGAAGATGGGACTTGAACCCACACGACATTACTGCCACAAGATCCTTAGTCTTGCTCGTCTGCCAATTCCGACACTTCCGCGTCCGTAAGCCTTCGTTGGATCACTCCTTCAAAGGGAGTGCAGGAAAAGGGACTTGAACCCTCACTGTATTGCTACAACAGGCACCTGAAGCCTGCGCGTCTGCCAATTCCGCCATTCCTGCGCGACAAATGTTATAATACCCGAAAGCCATCAGAGTGTCAACCGGAAAATGCCGGATATCCATGTCTGATTTTCGTACTTTCTCAAACGCACTGCCGTTTCCGGCAGTGCGTTGTGAATGTCACGTCATTTCTTCGTCTTTTTCCCGAGCGACAGCTTCTTCCAGCTGTCCGAGGGGCACATGGTAATATAGGTTTTGCCCGGATTCAGTGTCACCACCGCCCCGGTCTCCGTGAAATATTTTGTCGGATCCGTTCCGGCATTCTTCGTCCACAGAATCGGGATGGCATATCCCCTCGTCAGAAAATAGCCCGGCTGATTGGCCGCGAGGCAGTTGTAGATCAGATACCCGTGTTTGTCGAGCACAGAAATAGAACAGTTCATGATTATGACGTTATCAAAACTCACCGTTTTGCCACTGATACCGTCCCGGATCAGCGTTCCGTGCTGGTACAGATCGTACGTTTTCGTTTTTTCATTGTAAACCAGCTTCGTCCGCGTATTGGCATACGGCAGGCTGACAGAGGAAGCCTTTTTTGCATCCTTTCTCTTGTTCAGCGTCGTACCTGTCTTTGAGAAGCGGAAATGCTCCTTTTTGGCTTCTTTATTCATTGTCTTCGGGTACGAGGGCGAGATGCCCGCCGCCTTCATGCGCCGCCGTGCCTCTCCCGCCGTGATGAATTCCGTGAATTCTCTTGCCTTGCCGTTCGAAATCCGCGTAAAGCCGCCGGAGAGATGCTGAATTGCCGGATCCTTGAAATAGATATCGTTGTAATATGGTCCGCCGTCATGGCATAGCACCGCGCTGTATTCCTCGGCGAGCAGAATGTTGGTCGGCCGCGTGCTCCGAATGCTGCCGATCCGCGTCACCTTATTGTAATCCTTGTAGATTGCCATCAGCCGCGTGATCCGGTTGTTTGCCGTGCTGTTCACCAGCTCGTACACAATGTCGGCATCCTCCAGCCCGCAGTGCGGCAGTGCCCGCTGATCATCATCGATCATCACCGCAATCGGACGCTGGTTCCTGAGTTCAGTACTGATCTGCTTTCCGGTCAGCTCACAGGCGTAAGTGGACTTGCCGGATTTCGCAGATTTGGACGCGCCAGCCGCCTCCACCCGGAAAGACATCACGAGACAGAGTACAGACACTGCCATCACCGCGAGCCATGCTGCCCGAACCGCCCCCGCATTCTTCATCGCAGCCCCCTTCCCGCAGGATTTCCCTGCCAGAAATCATACAGACTGCCGCCCCACCGGCAGTCCCGATCCGCACAGTATCAGAATAGCACACTCTGTGTGCCGTGACATAAAACAGAGAAGAGGAAGAAGAGAGAAAATGAGATGCTCCATAACACAAAAAACTGCCGAGCAATTCACTCAGCAGTTCTTCCTTAAACTAGCCCGTACGGGACTCGAACCCATGATTCAGCCTTGAGAGGGCTGCGTCTTAACCAGCTTGACCAACGAGCCATATTCACCTGCGCCTCACCGGCGCAAGTGATATATTACCGTATCTTATCCTTCCGCGCAAGAGAAATTTTGGAAAAAATTTGTTTTCCTATTAGAATCGCAATTCGGTATAAATATAGTTTTAATTTCGTTTCATCATAGTCATGCCATTTGCCGATTTTTCCCTTTCGTTTAGCCCTGCGCACATACCTGCCGATCCCTGCTCCCGTTGCCTGCATGCCGTCCGATGCAAGAATGTCCAGTACTTCATCCGGCTCTGCCGCAAGGAGACAGACATCCCCACGGCGCGTACCGCGCCGCGGAAGTACCATCTCTCTCAACGTCTGCGCAGGCATTATCCGCTCAGAGTCTCCGAATTGCCGGGCCGATTCTTCTCGCGCTGCTCTTCTCAATAAATTTACCGGGGATCACAAGTGTCCCCACCTCCGACTTCGGATCCCGGATTTTGCGCAGAATCATGTGAACCGCCTCGCGCGCCATCCGGCTCTGACTGATTTCATAGGTGGTCAGCGTCTGTGCCAGCTCCGTATTCAGATAGTGGTCAAATCCGACGACAGAGATATCGTCCGGGACGCGGTATCCTTCTCCATTCAGCTTGTGCACCAGAACGTCTGCGGTCAGATCACAATTGCAGAAGAAGGCTGTCGGCATGACCTCCGGAAGCCTGAAGTCATCCTCATAGAATCTGACATTTCGGCTCCACTCGCGGTCCTTGACGATCCAGTCCTCCCGCAGGGGAATCCCGCGCTCCATCAATGCCTTGTAATAACCAAGGAAGCGGTCATCGATGGAATCCGTCACCAGCCTCGTGCCGACAAAGCCGATCCGGGAATGCCCCATATTCAGCAGATAGCTTGTCATCTCATAGCCGCCCAGCAAGTTGTTGCTGACCACGCTGTCATGCACATCGAACCGTCCGTTCGCATCAAGATAAATAAGCGGAAGGCCCAGATTGTCCTCCATGAAGTGCCCGTAGCCCCGGGAAAAATCCCCCAGAATAATGACGCCGTCCACCTTGCCTGCATAGGCGAGCTGCGGAATGATGTTTCTCTGCTCGCGGTCATACCCGATCAGTTCCAGCACGGCAGTGGAACCGACCGCCTGCGCTGCCCTTGCGACCTCCTGATACAGCTTGGAATAAAAGGACTGCCCGCGGTCAAAATACTGCTCGGAGACAAAGACGCCGATCGTATAGCTTTTGTTTTCCTTCCGGCTCAGACGGGCTGTATTTCGGACATAGCCCATCTCCTCCGCAAGCGCAGTGATTTTGCCGCGCATCTCCTCGCTGACGCCCTTCTGCCCTGACAGCGCCTTGGAAACCGTCACGGCACTCACGCCCAGCCTTTTCCCGATATCTGCAAGCTTCACTGTTTTCGACATAACGCTTCTCCATTCGAAAATATGATATGGTTAGAACAGTCTCATCGCGATACTCTGCCGCTTCCCGCGCGGTCATGGCTGATTTCTCCCTGCTCTCACGCATCTTCTCCGCCCAGGCCACTTCCGAAGAGATCAAACAGCGAGATCTGATCCGTCTCCGGCAGACTGCCCAGAATGCCAAGCCGGTCCATGAGATCAATGTTTGTCTGCGATACCTTTGTGCGGCTGCGGAAATCATTCTTCGAGGTAAACGGTCCGTCCTTGACTGCCTCCACAACCGCATCCGCCGCCTTCTCTCCCATGCCGTTGATGCTGACCAGCGACGGCATCAGCGTGCCGTCCAGAATCTGGAAGTGACGGCTCTTCACCTTCGCGAGATCAATCGGAGTGAAGTGGAAGCCGCGCGCATAGAACTCAAGGACAAGCTTCGCATCGTCCATCATGGCCTCCTCCTTCGGCGTCAGCTTTTCCTTCCGGCCGGTCTCCTCGACCCAGCCCTTGAGCTTCGTCTCTCCCTGGGCCATCACCTCGTAATCAAAATCCGTGGCGCGGATGGAGAAATAGGCGCAGTAGTACGCGAGAGGCTGATGAACCTTGAACCAGGCAATGCGCAGCGCCATCATGACATAGGCCGCCGCATGCCCCTTCGGGAACATGTATTTGATCTTCTCGCAGGAATCGATATACCAATCCGGCACGCCGTGCTTTGTCATCTCCTCCTTCCATTCAGGCCATTCCTTCACCTTACCCCCGGCCACCTTGCCCTTGCGGACACGCTCCATGATGGTGAAGGACAGAGAGGGATCGAGTCCCTTGGAAATCAGATAGCTCATGATGTCATCCCGGCAGCCGATACAGGTGAGCAGTGTGCAGTCCCCGTTTTCAATATGTGTTTCCGCATTTCCAAGATACACATCCGTGCCGTGGGAAAGACCCGATATCTTGACAAGCTCGGTCATCGTCGTCGGCTTCGTCTTTTCTAGCATGCCGATGACAAATTTTGTTCCAAACTCCGGAATGCCCAGCGTTCCGGTGGTCACGCCGCCGATCTCCTCCGGCGTCACGCCGAGCGCCGCCGGGCTCTGGAAAATGCTCATCACCTCCGGGTCGTTCAGCGGTATCGTCATGGGATCAACCCCGGTGATATCCTGCAGAAAGCGGATCATGGTCGGATCATCATGGCCGAGAATATCAAGCTTGAGCAGGTTGTGATCGATCGAGTGATAATCAAAATGCGTGGTCACAATGTCGGTCGTCATATCGTTTGCCGGATGCTGCACAGGTGTGAACGTATTGATATCCTCGCCCACCGGCAGCACGACGATGCCGCCCGGATGCTGCCCGGTGGAGCGCCTCACACCCACTAGATGCGGCACCATCCGCTCGATCTCGCAGCCGCGTTTTGCCTCGCCGCGCCGCTCATAATATCCCTTGATATATCCATACGCCGTCTTGTCGGCGACGGTCGCGATTGTCCCGGCCTTGAACGTCTGTTCATGGCCGAAGATGACCTTCGTGTAGGCATGTGCCTTGGCCTGATACTCTCCGGAGAAATTGAGGTCAATATCCGGCTCCTTATCTCCCTTGAAGCCGAGGAAAGTTTCAAACGGTATGCCGAAGCCGAGACCCATCATTTTCGTGCCGCACTTCGGGCACATCTTCTCCGGCAGATCAATACCGGTGTTGAGTTCGTTTGCCCTGACCACATCGCTGTCCCAGTCCGAATACTTACATTCCGGGTTCGGGCACAGATAATGCGGCTGGAGCGGATTGACCTCCGTGATACCTGCCATCGTCGCGACAAAACTCGAACCAACCGATCCTCTCGACCCGACCAGATAGCCGTCCTCGTTCGATTTCCAGACCAGCTTCTGCGCGATGATATACATCACGGAGTAACCATTCTTGATGATGGAGCCGAGTTCCTTCTTCAGTCTGGCCTCGACCACCTCCGGCAGCGGATCGCCGTACATCTCGTGTGCCTTCCGATAACAGATCTCCGTCAGCATCCCGTCCGAATTCGGGATCACAGGCGGACACTTATCCGGGCGCACCGGACGGATGGCCTCGATCATATCCGCGATCCGGCGGGGATTGTCGACGACCACCTCCTCGCACTTTTTCTGTCCGAGGTAGGCGAATTCCGCCAGCATCTCATCTGTCGTTCTCAGATACAGCGGTGCCGGCTCCTCGTCCGTCATACCGATGCCGTCCTGCAGAATCGTGCGGTATATCTCATCCTCCGGGTTCAGGAAATGCACATCGCAGGTTGCGCAGACCGGCTTGCCCAGCTTCTCGCCGAGGTCCACAATTCTCCTGTTGATCGCCTCGATATCTTCTGTCGTCCGGATATCAGGATATCTTTTTTCGCCATCTCTCCCTGAAGCCTCGATCAGAAACTTATTGTTTCCCGTCGGCTGTATCTCC